>Ga0315912_10000220_pt1 | contig 122217 bp, 92 predicted proteins | sample VfabasoilMG_FD_204469 | JGI IMG/M metagenome (GOLD analysis project Ga0315912, IMG submission 204469) | Garden soil microbial communities collected in Santa Monica, California, United States - V. faba soil | ecosystem: Environmental > Terrestrial > Soil > Garden | place: USA: California... | reverse complement strand
CGGCATTCACCACGTGCAGCATGAACGCCGACTCGGTGCGCGACTCGTTGGTGGCCTCGAACTGGCCCTTGCCTTCGTCGATCAGGATGGACTTCGACTGGCGCTGGCGCGTCGACGAGAAAATGATGCGGCCGTCGGGTAGATAGGCCGGCGATACGTCCTGGCCTTCGCCGGCGGCGATGTCGGATGCCATCACGCGCCGCAGCACGTCGGTCGCGATGTCGTATTCCCAGATGTTCCAGTTCGGCGGCTCGTCCTCGTCGTCGGCCTCGTCGAGCGGGCCACGCATGGCGAAGGCCACCTTGAGACCGTCCGGCGAGACGGCGAGATCCTTGATGTCGTAGCGGTCTTCGTCGTCACCGAGCGGCTCTTCGCGCAGGCGGGCGGTGATTTCCTTTTCCGGCGCACCCGGGCTGGCGCGGTCGCGTTTCCACAACGTGACGCTGTAGTCGTCGTCCTCGACGTAGGGGCGCTTGTGCTCGAGGTCGTCCTGTTCCTCGGGAATCGGGTGGCGGAGGTAGAAAATCGGGAAGTCGACGGTCGCCGGATCGGGTTCCTGGCCGCTGGCCAGGCCGATGCCGCCGCCGCCCGGACCCTGCGTACACGCGGCCAGCAGGGCGACCAGGCCAAGCAGGGCCCCGCGGGCCAGCAGGCCGGGCGTGATCCGGTTCGCGTTTTCGATGCTTCGATTCACAGGGTCCTCCACGTGCCACCGCGTGTGCATTGCCGCACAGGCATGTGACGTAATGCAATCTTCCCGCTAGACGGCGCGGCGATCTGCCGACGACGTCACAGCGGGCGGGCCGCCAACGCGGTTTTCTTGCCGACTGATGTAGTTAGAGACCAGCGGCGCCATGCGCCGTGACGCGGTTCGCAGTCCTTGGGTCGAAGGCTACTAGGAGTACGTAATAAATGGTGCTGTCGCCGCTTGGAGACGTACATGAGCGGAGACAAACAAGAGTGGTCGAAGGCGGGGTGATACTGCACCCGTCAAATGGGATGTGGATGAGGCAAATGGATACCAAACAGGTCTCGTTAAAGAAAATCGGTCTCGCGTGCCTTATGGCGTGCATGGCCGCGACGTCGCACGCCGATGAACGCGACCAGGCCAAGCGCATACACGACCGTATCGCGGGTGTGCCACCGGATGAGGCCACGCTCACGCAGATGGCCAACCTCATCGCCAACAGCCAGCCGCTGGCGGCGGCGCAGATCGCCACGGCGAATCACCAGTTCTACAACGTCACGCTGAAGAACTTCGCCGTGCCGTGGACCAACCGCGACCAGACGGTGTTCGCGCCGCTCAACGACTACGTGGCCACGTTCATCGGCATGGTGCGCGACAACGTGCCCTTCAATACGGCGCTGTCGGCCGACCTGACCTACACCGTGCAGGGCGTGAACCCGGGCGTGTCCCCGGCCAACAACGATCACTACGCGACGGCCGAGCGCAACGCGGTCGACCTGTTCACCGCGCTGACCGCGACCACGCAGTCGTCGGTGCAGGGCATTCCGCCGGAAGCCACCGCGGGCTTCATCACCTCGCGCGCCGCCTCCGAGGCGTTCTTCATCGACGGTACCAACCGCGCGATGTTCCGCTTCACCATGCTCAACCACCTGTGCCGCGACATGGAACAGGTGCTCGACACCTCGCTGCCGCCGGACATGATCCGCCAGGACGTGAGCCGTTCGCCCGGTGGTGACAGCCGCATCTTCCTCAACAACTGCATCGGCTGTCACAGCGGCATGGATCCGCTGTCGCGCGCCTTTGCGTACTACGACTTCGACAACGGCACCGCCGAGGCCCCGGGCACCATGCGCCTGGTCTTCACGCCGGACGTGGTCAACTCGAAGTACTACAACAACGAGACCAACTTCCCCGCGGGTTTCCATACGCCCGACGACAACTGGGTCAACCGCTGGCGCCAGGGCCAGAACTCGCACCTGCAATGGAGCGGCTCGCTGCCCGGCTCGGGCAAGGGCGCCAAGTCGATGGGACAGGAGCTCGCCAACAGCCGCGCGTTCGCGCAGTGCCAGGTCGAGAAGGTTTTCAAGGCGGTGTGCTTCCGCGCGCCGTCGAACCAGGCCGATCGTGACGAAGTGAAACGTATTACCGACGTCTTCGTGAACCAGGGTTACCCCCTCAAGCGCGTCTTCGAAGAGACCGCTGTCACGTGCATGGGCCAGTGAGGAAGCACACAATGAACTCGCTGCAGATCAAGACTTTCGCCCGTTGGTTCGCGGCCACTGCCGCCGCGGCCATCCTCGCTGGCTGTTCGAGCGGCGGCGCCCCGACGGTGGAGAACCCCATCACCTCGGCGCCCGAAGTCTCGGACTACGTGGGTCCGGCCTCGGCCAACGCCGACGTGCAGGCCTTCCGCCTCAGCCTCTGGGACAACATCAAGGCCAACAACCGTTGCGGTGGTTGCCACAACGCGGCCCAGCCCGGCCAGACGCCCCAGTTCGCGCGCAATGACGACGTGAACCTGGCGTACCAGGCGGCCAACACCATCGTGAATCTCACGCAGCCGGACCAGTCACGCATGGTCACCAAGGTGGCCGGCGGTCACAACTGCTGGCTGGCGTCGCCGGCGGCCTGCGCCGACACGCTCACCGTGTGGATCCGCAACTGGGCCGGTGCGGCCGCCACGGGCGGCACGCAGATCCAGCTGCAGGCTCCCACCATTAAAGAAGTGGGCGGCAGCAAGAGCTTCCCGGCCAACCCGGTGCCGCTGTTCTCCTCATCGGACCTGCTCACGCTGGTGCGCAATACCACCAGCGCCAACTGCGTGCGCTGCCATTCCTCGGGCGCGGCCACGCCGCAGCAGCCGTTCTTCGCGGAAACCGCCGCGAACCTGAACGATGCCGATGACGTCGCGAATGCGCTCGACATCGCGTACGCCGCGATCAAGTCGAAGGTCAACCTCGACAACCCGGCACAGTCGCGACTGGTCGTGCGCCTGCGCGACGAGAATCACAACTGCTGGGGCAACCAGGGTTGCGCGGACAACGCCGACGAAATGCTCGACGCGGTCGAAGCGTATGCGGCCGGCATCCAGGTCACCGAGGTTCCGCCGGGCCTGCTCATCTCCAAGGGGCTGACGCTGTACGACGGTACGGTCGCGGCCGGTGGCAACCGCTACGAGGCGGCCACGATCGCCAAGTACGAATTCAAGACCGGCAACGGCCTGATCGTCTATGACACCAGCGGCCACGAGCCCGCGCTCAACCTCACGATGTCGGGTGACGTCACGTGGGTTGGCGGCTGGGGTATCAACGTGAAGGCTGGCGGCAAGGCCCAGGGCACCGCGTCGGCCTCGAAGAAACTCTCCGACCTCATCAAGTCGACCGGCGAATACACGGTCGAGGCCTGGGTGAACAACGCCAACGTCGCGCAGGAAAACGCGTGGATCGTCAGCTACTCGGCTGGCCAGAACGCGCGCAACTTCACGCTGGCGCAGCGCATGTACACCTACGAAGGCTACAACCGCAGCAGCGAGACCGACGGCAACGGCATGCCGGTGCTGATCACCGACGCGGACGCCATGGACGCGCAGGCGGCCCTGCAGCACGTGGTCATGACGTACAGCCCGGTGGAAGGCCGCCGCTTCTACGTCAACGGTGAATACACCGGCGACGAAGACGCGCAGGGTGGCGGCAGCCTCGCCGAGTGGGACGACACGTTCGCGCTGGTGCTCGGCAACGAGACCTCGACGAATCGCCAGTGGGAAGGTGTGATGCGCATGGTCGCCATCCACAACCGCGCGCTCACGCCGACGCAGATCATGCAGAACTTCGAAGCCGGCGTCGGCGAGAAGTACTTCATGCTGTTCAACGTGAGCCACCTGGTCACCGTTCCGCAGGCCTACGTGATGCTCGAGGCGCAGCAGCTCGACAGCTACGGCCTGCAGTTCGCCAAGCCCACCTTCATCAGCCTCGATCCGAACGCCTCGGTGGCGGACCTGCGGATCGAGGGCGTCCGCATCGGTCTGAACGGACTCGAAGCGCGGGCCGGCCAGGCCTATATCCCGCTGGCCTCGACCATCGGCGGCGCCGGCTACACGGCCGGGGCGGGCCAGCAGATGACGGAAGTGGGCACGGTCATCGGCCTCGAGAAGGGCGTGACGTCGGACCTGTTCTTCCTGTCCTTCGAGCGCATCGGCGCGAACAGCAATCCGCATGCGCCGCTGCCGATACCGGACCTGCCGGAACCGGCCGACCTGGCGGCGACCTCGGACGTGGGTCTCAAGACCTTCGACGAGATCAACGCCACGCTGTCGCAGATCACCGGTGTGCCGATGACCAACCAGCGTGTCGCGGCCACCTACGACCTCGTGAAGCAGGCGCTGCCGGCGGTCGAACAGCTCGGCACCTTCGGTCCGGCGCAGCAGACGGCCCTGGCGCAGCTCGCCATCCAGTACTGCAACCAGATGGTGGAGACGCCGGCCCTGCGCAGCGACTTCTTCGGCAATACGCTGAATCCGGCCGCCACGGCGACCGCGACCTTCGGCAGCTCGGGTGCGCCGAATGCGGTCAACCGCGACATCGTGGTCGACGCGCTGATGAACAAGGCGAAGAACACCGGCCTGGGCAATGACCAGCTGGTGCTGCCTGGCATGACGATGTCGGTGGACGACCACGTCCAGGCCGAAATCGACGACCTGATCGACAAACTGGTTTCCGGACCGACGGGTGGTGCCAACAACGGCACGGCCACCGTCATGAAGGCCACGTGCGGTGCCGTGCTCGGCAGCGCCGTGACGCTGATGCAGTAAGGGAGACGAGAGCATGTACCTACTCAAGAAAAGCCCGCGCACGCTCGGACTCGACGAGCCGATCCGGCACGAGAACCACAAGCGTCCGGTCACGCGTCGCGATTTCATCTCCCAGGGATTCATCACCGGTCCCGCGGTGGTCGCCGTCCCCAGCATGCTGGCCATGCTGGTGCGTTCGGAAATCGCACGCGGCAACCCGCTGTCGCCGGATCTGGAACTGCTTCTGCAAGACCCGAATGTCGTTCCTGGCGGCCTCTGCAACGTGCAGGCCGGCGCCGGCAAAGTGCCGTTCATCTGCTTCGATCTCGCGGGCGGTGCGAACCTGCACTCCTCCGAAATGCTGCTCGGTACGGGCGGCAATCCGGACAATCCGCTGTCGACGCAGGGCTACGCCAAGCTGGGCCTGCCCGGCAACATGCTGCCCACCTCGGTAAACCCGGCGAACACGGTTTCCAACGACTTCATCAATCGTGAGTTCGGTGCGGCCTGGCATTCCGACGGCGCCATCCTGCGCGGCATGCAGGCCTCGACGCAGCTGACCACGCGCGCCAACACCAATGGCTTCCCGATCGCCGCGCGTTCCGAAAACGACACCGGCAACAACCCGCACAACCCGATGTACGGCATCAACCGCATCGGCGCCGACGGCCAGCTGCTGACGCTCATCGGCTCGCAGAACAGCGACTCGGGCGGCAATTCGATGGCGCCGGCGGCCATGATGAACGCGGCCGTGCGTCCCACCAAGGTGGATCGCGCCAGCGACGTCACCGGTCTGGTGGACACGGGCGAACTGGGCACACTGTTCACCAACCAGGACGACGCCATCGCGGTGCTCGAGTCGATGACGCGCCTGTCGCACACCAAGAGCACGGTGGCGCCGGTGGTCAACGGCGCACGTCCGCTGTCGGGCGCCGAAGAAGCGGCGCTGCGCAAGCTCGTGAAGTGCGGCTACCTCAAGTCCACCTACCTGGCGGACCGCTTCCGCTCGCCGTCCTCGCTGAATCCGGACCTGGATCCGCACATCGTGGCGCAGGCTGCGCAGCCCGGCGGAATCACGCCGATCTTCACCGCCGACGAGTACAACGGTGACAACGAATTCCGCAAGGCCGCGGCCATCATGAAGATGGTCATCAACGGCTACGCGGGCGCGGGCACCGTGACCATGGGTGGTTACGACTATCACGGCCAGGGCCGCAACACGGGTGAGACGCGCAACTTCCGCGCGGGTCGCTGCATCGGCGCCTGCCTGGAATACGCGGCGCGCATGAACCGCCCGCTGATGATTTACGTCTTCAGTGACGGCTCGTTGTCGGCCAACGGCGTGATCAACATGACTGCCGCCGGCCGCGGCAAGCTCGACTGGGCCAGCGACAACCAGGCCACGGCGGCCTCGCTGATGCTGGTCTACCGGCCGGCCGGACGCGTGCCTTTCCGCAGTGACACCCGGCGCCAGATCGGCTCTTGCAGCGCCAATGGCGACGTGGTCACGACCTCGAGTCCGGCCGCGAACTCGGTGAACCAGCTGGTGGAAACCGTGCTGCTCAATTACCTGGGCTTGCACAGCCAGGAAAACCTGTTCGCGGGACTGTTCCCGGCGCATGGCCTCGGCACCGCCCAGCAGCGTGATGCGCTGACCTTGTTTGCGCCGGTCTGCAACGGGACGATCAGCAACCCGGTCTAGGCCATAGCAAATCCCGTTCTCAAGGGAGCGTCGGCAACACGCGACATCGCGTTGCTCACGCTCCCTCTTCATTTGTGAACCAGCGCCGGGTGTTGCGTTGACATTGTTAAGTAGCCTATGCGAGGGTTTCCCGCGTCCTTTGCGTGGAATCCCGTTTCGCTTGTCCGGGGTCCATAGAAGTTGAATCGACCGTGAGCGTTCGTTTGTTAGTCGATCCCAAGGCCGCACCACATGTGCGATTTGCTGCGCTTGCGCTCGGCTGCGCGCTGCTGTGCCTGGCTTTCGTGGCGGCCGCCGCCGAACGCTACGACCTCATCGGCAAGCCGGCGCCCGACCTCGTGGCCCGCGGTCTCGGCGGCGAAAACGTGCGCATCTCCGAACACCGCGGCGAAGTGGTCGTCGTCAGTTTCTGGAGTGGCAGCTGCAACACCTGCCGCGCGCAGTTGAGCGCGCTCGACCGGATCGCCAAGACTTATGCGTCCGCGGGTCTCACCGTCATCGGCGTGAACCTCGATGACGACGTGGTGCGCGCCGAAAAATTCGCGCGCTCGCAGGATGTGCAGTTCCAGTTGCTGATTTCCACGCCCGAGAACACCGGCCGCGACTACCAGGTGGATCGCGTGCCGATGACCGTGTTCGTGGATCGCGAGGGCGTGTTGCGCGCCGCGCACCGGGAGTTCAAGGCCCGCGACGAAGAAACCTACGTGCGCGAACTGCGCGACTTATTGAACGAATAACGAGTAACGCTATGACTACCCACCGCTCCGTCCGCGCCTCCGCCTGGATCGCCAGCCTCGTGCTCGCGTTGCCACTCTGGGCGCAGGACCAGCCTGCCACGCCGCCGCCGTCTCCCGACGCGACTGCCGCGCCCGCGGAAGCGGCGCCGGCCGAAACGCCGGCCTCGTTCGCCGAGCAGACCGCCGCGGAAGCAGCCGCCGCGCTCGATGCCGCCACCACGCCGGCAGAAGGCTCCACCGATGCGTCGATCGTCGGCACGCCCGAGGGTACCGAGGTTGCCGCCGGCGAACCGCCCGCCGACACGCGCGCGCTCGACGAGACCGTGCAGGACCTCAAGAAAGACGTCGTGGACCTGAACCGCGAGCTCTTCGTGCTCGAAGAAGAACTGCTGTTCCCGGCCAACACCCAGGTGGCGGTGTTCGTGTCCATGGACATCGGCGAGTTCTTCGCCCTCGATTCGCTGACGCTCAAGATCGACAACAAGGAAGTGGCCAACTACCTGTATACGCCGCGCGAAGCCGAGGCGCTGCTCAAGGGCGGCGTGCATCGCGTGTACCTGGGCAACCTCAAGGTGGGCGAGCACCAGCTGGTGGCGTTCTTCAATGGCAAGGGCCCGATGGAGCGCGACTACAAGCGCGGCGCCAATCTCAAGTTCGAGAAGGGCGTGGGCGCCAAGTACCTCGAGCTCAAGATCACCGATCGCCAGCGCCGGGGTCAGCCCGAGTTCGCCATCAAGGACTGGGAATAGGCTGGAGTCCAGAGCTTGAAGCTATTCCGACAGCTTGCAGCGGTCGCCACCGGCGCCTTGATGGCGTGGTCGCCGGCGTGGGCCGCGAAGCCCGAGGTCGACAAGCTGTCGCCCACCGTGGTGCGCGACCTGCATTTCGGCGACGCGCTTTTCTACTATTTCCAGGGCAAGGATTTCGACGCGATCACGCGCCTGCAGGCCTACCGGCAGTGGGGGCGCATGCCGCATCACGACGCCGAGGTCGACCTGCTGCTCGGCGGTCTGTACCTGTCGCTGGGCCTGCACAACGAGGCGGGTGACCGCTTCGAGACGCTGCTCACGCAGTCCGTGCCCGAGGGCGTGCGCAACCGCGCATGGTTCTATCTCGGCAAGATCTGGTACGCACGTGGTTATCTCGACCGTGCCGAACGCGCCATCCACGAAGTGCAGGGCCGCCTGTCGCCCGACCTCGAAGCCGAGCGCATGCACCTGCTGAGCAACATCCTGCTGCGGCAGCAACGTTTCGACGAAGCCATCGCGCTGCTGAATTCCTGGAAGGGACGCGATGACCAGTCCGACTGGCTGGCCTATGCCCAGTACAACCTGGGCGTGGCGCTGGTGCGCAAGGGACTGGTCACCGAGGCCGATCCCTTCCTCACGTCCGTGGGTTCGCTGCAATCCGGACGCCGCGAACTGCGTTCGCTCAGGGATCGCGCCAATCTTGCGCTGGGTTACGCCTATCTCCAGGCCAACCAGCCGCAGCTCGCCAAGCCGGTGCTCCAGCGCGTGCGCCTCGACGGCCCGTTCTCCAACAAGGCATTGCTCGGCGTGGGCTGGGCGGATGCGGCGCAGGGGCAGTTCCAGGAGGCCTTGACGCCGTGGATGGAACTGCGCGACCGCAACCTGCTCGATTCCGCCGTGCAGGAAGCCTGGCTCGCGATTCCCTATGCCTTCGCCAAGCTCGATGCCAACGCGCAGGCCGCGGAAAACTACGAGATGGCCATCCGTTCCTTCGACACGGAGACCATGAACATCGACGCGTCGATCGCCGAGATCGACGACGGCACGATGCTAGACAAGCTGCTCCAGCGCGACGCGAACGACAACTACGGCTGGTTCTGGCATCTGCGCGACGTGCCGGACGCCCCGCAGTCCCGCTACCTCTACACGCTGCTGGCCGGCCACGATTTCCAGGAAGGTCTCAAGAACTATCGCGACCTCGCTTTCCTCGGCGGCACGCTGGCGCGCTGGCAGGACAGCATCATTGCCTTCGACGACATGCTCGCCACGCGTGAACGCGCCTACGCGGAACGCGTGCCGCAGGCCGACGCGGTGCTGGCGTCGGGCAAACTCGATCAATACGGCGCGGATCGCGCCAATGCGGGCGGACAGCTCGACCAGGTGGAAGCCTCCCAGGACGTGGCCGCGCTCGGCACGCCGGAGGAGCGCGACCAGTGGCAGCGCATCCTGCGCCTCGAAGCCGCGCTGCTCACCGCGCCGAACGACGACGAGACCAACCTGATCCGCGACAAGACGCGGCTCGCCAAGGGCGTGCTCTACTGGCGTCTCGCGGAGAGCTTCAAGGCGCGCGTCTGGAACGAACGTCGCACGCTCAAGGATCTCGACCAGGCGCTGCGCGAGGCGCAGGCGCGCTGGATCCGCGTCGAAAAGGCGCGCAGCTCCATGCCTAACAACACGGGCGAATTCGCCGCGCGCGTCGCCGCGTTGCGTGCCCGCCTCGATGAATCGCAGGTGCGGCTCGCGGCCGTCGCGACCCAGCAGAACCAGCTGCTCGAGCAGCTGGCGCGCGAGACCCTGACGGAACAGCGCGATCGCATCGGCACGTACCAGGTGCAGGCGCGCTTCTCGCTGGCTTCCATCTACGATCGCGCCGCGGCACCGCCGCCGCCGCCCGCCAAGAATCCGGAGGCCACGGACGAAGAGGGCGCCGAAGGAGTCGAAGGCGCCGACGAGACCATCCAGGATCCACCATCGCCGCTGGACGGCGCGCCACCGCCGGCTGCGACCGGCGAGGTCGCGCCTGAAAATACCGCGCCGGCCGAAGCGGCGGCGCCGGCTGACACGGCCCCGGCTCCGCAACCGGCGGATTCGCCGGAGCCCGGCGTCGATACTTCCGCTCCTGCGCAGGAGCCGCCGAAATGAGCCGCGCAAACAAGATACTCGTGCTCGCCGTGGCCGCGTTGTGCGCCGGTGCCGGTGCCGACGTGCAGGCCGCGAAGAAAAAGGAAAAGACCATCGCGGATCTCGCGACGCGTCCCGTGGTCGTGCAGCCCGACCAGAAGGTCGAGGCCTCCAGCCAGCGCGCGATGGAAAATTACCGCCGCTTCCTCGAACTGCAGAAGACCGATCCCCAGTTGCGCGCCGAGGCGCTGCGCCGTCTCGCCGACCTCAACATGGACGCGGGCGAGGGCGACCGGTTCGCCGGCGAAGCCGCGATGATCGACGCGCAGGGCGCCGAGGCCATCAAGCTGTACTCGGACCTGCTCAAGAGCTACCCCGACTACCCGCGCAACGACCAGGTGCTGTACCAGCTGGCGCGCGCCTACGAAACCACCGGCCAGCCGGAAAAGGCGCTGAGCACGCTCGATGACATCCTGCGCCGGTATCCGCGCTCGCCGTCGATGGACGAGGTGCAGTTCCGCCGCGGCGAACTCCTGTTCTCGGCGCGCCAGTACGCGCCCGCGCAGGACGCCTACGGCTTCGTGGTGTCACGCGGCGACAAGTCCGGTTACCTCACTCAGAGCCTCTACAAACATGGCTGGTCGCTGTTCAAGCAGGGCATGAACGACGACAGCCTGCCGTCGTTCGCCGGCGTGCTCGACCGCACCATGCTGTCGAAGAAGACGCACAAGATGATCCCGGTCGAGAAGCTGCCGCGCGCCAGCCGCGAGCTGGCCGACGACACGCTGCGCGTCATGGCGATCACGTTCTCCTACGACGACGATTCGGTGGCGGCCATCGATCGCTTCCTCACCGCGCGCAACAACCCGGCCTATGCGCCCATGTTGTATTCGCGGCTCGGCGACCTGTACGTCGAGAAGGAGCGCTTCCAGGACGCCGCGGCCGTGTACCGCGCCTTCTCCACGCGCGAGCCGAACAGCGAATACGCGCCGGGACTCTCGATGCAGGCCATCGAGGCCTATCGCAAGGGCGGCTTCACGGAACTCGTGCTCGAAGGCAAGCGCGAGTACGTCGCGCTCTACAACTACGGCACCACGTTCTGGCAGGGCCGCAACAAGGCCGACTACCCGAACATCGCCAAGGAACTGAAGACCAATCTCAAGGACGTCGCGACCTACTTCCACGCCAACGCGCAGAAGTCGAAGCGCGCCGACGAGTACCTCGAGGCGGCGCGCTGGTACCGCACCTATCTCGAGTCCTTCCCGGACGATCCGGATTCCTTCGGTACCAACTACCTGCTGTCCGAGACCCTGTACTCGGCCAACGATTTCCAGGGCGCGGCCGCGGAGTTCACCAGGACCGCGTACAACTACCCGCGCAATCCGCGCTCGGCCGCGGCGGCCTACGCGGCGCTGGGTTCCTACGCGAAATACGAAGCGGCGTTGCCGGCCGCGCAGAAGGCCGAGGCCCACAAGCTGGCCGTCGATGCCGGCGTGAAGTTCGGCACCAGCTTTCCCGAGCATCCCGACAGCTCGGGCGTGCTGACGCGCGCCGCCGAGGACATCTTCGCCACGCAGGACCTGCAACGCGCCATCGAGGTGTCGAACCTCGTGCTCGCGCACCAGCCGCCGGCCGACAATGCCAAGCGCCGCATCGCGTACACCATCATCGGCCAGTCGAACTTCGACCTGCTGCAGTTCGCCGAAGCCGAGAAGGGTTACATCGCGGCGCGCGACCTGCTGCCGCCCAACGACAAGATGCGCGCCGACCTCACCGAGCGTATCGCCTCGTCGGTGTATCGCCAGGCCGAGGCCAAGCAGAAGGGCGGCGACGCCGCCGGCGCCGTCGAAGATTTCCTGCGCATCGCCACCGTGGCCGGCAGTTCGAAGATCGCCTCGCAGGCCGAGTACGACGCCGGTGCGCAGCTGATCAACCTCAAGGACTGGCCGCGCGCCATCACGGTTCTCGAGCGCTTCCGCTCGGTGAACCCGAAGAGCGAGTTCTCCGCCGACGTCACGCGCAAGCTGGCGGTGGCCTACAGCGAGACGGGCCAGGCGGGCCAGGCCGCGGTGGAATTCGAGCGTATCGCGATGAATCCCGCCGAGACGCGCGACGTGCAGCGCGAGGCCAACCTCACGGCCGCGGACCTGTACACCAAGGCCGGCAATACCACCAAGTCGGTGGCCATGCTGGAACGCTTCGTGGTGACGTATCCCACGCCGGTGGCGGACTCCATCGAGGCGCGCCAGAAGCTGGCCGACATCGCCGGCACCGCGGGCCAGGCCGACAAACAACGTTACTGGCAGCGCGAGATCGTGAACGCGGATCGCAATGCCGGTGCTGGGCGCACCGATCGCACCCAGTATCTCGCCGCGAAGTCGCAGCTGGCACTGGCATCGCCGGCGCGTGACGAGTTCCGTGCGATTCCGCTGGCGCTGCCGCTCAAGGCCAGCCTCGCGAAGAAGCGCAAGGCCATGGAAACGGCGATGGCGGCCTACAAGAGCGCCGCCGACTATCGCGTGGCCGAGGTCACCACGCTCGCCACCTTCGAGATCGCCGAGATCTACCGCAAGCTGGGCCAGGACATCATGAAGTCCGAGCGCCCGAAGAAACTGCCCGAAGAACAGCTCGAGGAATACAACTCGCTGCTCGAGGAGCAGGCCTTCCCGTTCGAAGAGCAGGCCATCAGCACGCACGAGATCAACACCAAGCGCGTGCGCGACGGTGTGTACGACGACGGCGTGAAGAAGAGCTTCGTCGCGCTGGCCGAGCTCAAGCCCGGCCGCTACGGCAAGACCGAAAGCATGAACGCGTCCTTCGATGCGCTGGTGCCACCGGCACCTCCGCCGCCCCCGGTCGCGGCCACGCCGCCGCCGATGGCGGTTCCCGCCGATCCGACGGCGCCGCCCGCGGGTGCCGCGGTGACCGCGCCCGCCGCGCCGAGCTACAACATCCCGAAACCGCCGGCCCGCGCCAATGGCGAATTCACGCGCGCGCTCGGCCTCATGCGCAGCGATCCCACGCAGGCGAGCATCGAATTCCAGCTGATGGCGCAGACCTACCAGGACCTGTCGGGCCCGCAGGCCAACCTGGGCGTGCTGTATCGCAATGCCAACCAGCTGGCCGAATCCGAGGCCGCATTGAAGAAGGCCACCGAGCTCGCGCCCTGGGACGCGGCCACGTGGACCGAATACGGCATCACGCTGCGCCAGGCCGGCAAGTTCGCCGAGTCGCGCGCCGCGTACGAACGCGCCGTCGAAGTGAATCCATCCTACGCGCCGGCGCACCGCAACCTCGGTGTGCTGCTCGATCTCTATCTCGAAGACCCGGTCAAGGCGCAGTCGGAACTCGAGACCTACAAGACACTCACGGGCGAGGACAAACCCGTCAGCGGCTGGATCGCGGAACTGCGGGCACGCAACAAGGTGCCGGCGAGGGCCGCCGAACCCGACGCCGCGGCGCCACCGCCCGCGCAGCCGCAAGGAGGCTGACCATGAACAAACTACTCTGTGCCGCGTTGATGCTGTTGGCCTGCGCCGCCATTGCGCAGGAGGCGAAGCCGCCCGCGGACAACCTCGAGCCCGGCGTGAACACCTCGGCGCCGGCCCGGGCCCCGGCCGCGCAGCCGCCGGCGGCGACGGCGCCCGCTGCCCAGGCTCCCGGCGTGAGGCCCGCCACGGCTAACAAACCTGCGGCCCCGAAGAGCAATGCCAAGGACCGCCTCGACCTCGACTCCACGCAGATCACCGGCAACCGCGAGCTGCCGAAGGTGCTGTACATCGTTCCGTGGCGCAACGCGGAACTCGGCGATCTCGTGGGCCGGCCGGTCAACAGCCTGCTCGACGAGGTGCTGGAGCCGGTCGACCGTGACGTCTTTCGCAGACAGAACCGCTACTTCGAAGCCTTGCAACAGAACGGTGCGCCGCCCGCCAGTAAGCCTGAGAAGTGATTAACAGTTTTTGTTGGTTATGTAACGCAATCTTGCCATCGTTTTGAGCCCCGCCCCGGGCATTCACGTACCGATCTTTCGAGGAGAGCAGAAGTGGATTTCATCAACGGCATTGTCGTTTTCTTCAAGGAGGGTGGCTTCTTCCTGTGGCCGCTCGTCATCATCTTCCTGGTTGGCGTCGCCATTTCGGTCGAACGCTGGCTGTACCTCACCGTCGAGACGGCGCGTAACCGCTCGCTGTGGGACGACGTGGCGCCGCATCTCGGTGCCGGCAACTTCAAGCAGGCCATCGCGCTCGCCAACGGTTCGCAGGCGCAGATCGGCACCGTGCTGAAGTACGGCCTGGCGCGTCTCGCCACGGCCCGTCGCCGCGACGACATCCAGCAGGCGATGGAAGAGTCGCTGCTCGAGATCGTGCCACGGCTCGAAAAGCGCACGCACTACCTGAGCTCGCTCGCCAACATCGGCATGCTCGTCGGTCTGCTCGGCACCATCATCGCGTTGATCCACGCCTTCGGCGCGGTCTCGCAGGCGAACCCGGCCGAGAAGGCCTCGCTGCTGGCGGCCGCCATCTCCGAGGCCATGAACAACACGGCCTCGGGCCTGTTCGTCGCCATCGTGCTGCTGCTGACGCACATGTTCCTGGAAGCGAAGACCACGTCGCTCATCGACAGCCTGGAAATCGCGGTGGTCAAGTTCCTGAACTCCATCACCGAGCGTTACTCGGAACCCGCCGCGCCTGGTCCGCAGGGTGGCATGGCGCCGCGCGCTCCCGCTCCCCGTCCTGCCTGATAGCTAGACAGATCCGTACCGCCTAGCAACAGCAGAGGAATACGCGATGGCTTCATCCAAGCTCGCCGCCCGCTCGATTCGCAACCATGCGAAGTACAAGGGGCGCAACGACCTCAACATCGTGCCGATGATCGACATGATGGTTATCCTGGTGTTCTTCCTGCTGTTCACGGCGGTGTTCTCCAACACGAACATCCTCGAGCTCAATCTTCCGGCGCCCAACTCCTCGGTGCCGGAACTTCCCAAGGGGCTCAATCTCGAGGTGATCGTGCGGCAGAACGGCATCGAGATCGCCGACCGCAATTCGGGCGTGCTGCGCACGCTGCCGAAGAAGGACGGCGAGTACGATTACAAGGGCCTGTCCGAGTTCCTGCAGTTCGTGAAGAGCAAGTATTCCGACACCCTGGCGGCCAGCGTGCTGCTCGAGCCGAACATCCCGTACGACGTGCTGGTCCAGACCATGGACAACACGCGCGTGTGGCAAAACGGTTCGGGCCCGAGCCTGCAGAACGTCGAGCTGTTCCCGGACATCTCCGTGGGTGACGCGCCGCTGACGGGCGCCGCTGCCGGGGGTGGCAAGTGACACCGTATCGCATCAAGAAGCATCGCCAGCGCAGCCACCACGGCAGCCACATGGCATTGGTGCCGTTCATCGACATGCTGACCATGCTGGTGGTGTTCCTGCTGTTGCACTCATCCGACGTGGAGATCCTGCCCAACACCAAGCAGATCACCGTGCCGCAGTCGATCGCCGAGCTCAAGCCGCGCGAGACCGTGGTGATCATGGTCACCACGGAAGACCTGCTGGTGAACGGCCGCGTCGTGGCCAAGGTCAAGGACGTGAACAGCACCAGCGGCGATCTCGTCATCCCCGCGCTGCGCGACGCCCTCAAGGAACAGAATGACACCAGCCTGCGCGACACCGCGCAGCAGGATCTCGCCGATCGCGAGGTCACGATCATGGGTGACAAGGGCACGCCCTTCACCGTGCTGAAGCGCGTCATGGCCACGGCCACCGCCGCCGACTACGGCAAGGTGTCGCTGGCCGTCATGCAGAAGGAAGTCGAAGTGGGGGCCGGCGCATGAGCCTGGGTCTCGCTCCGTATTTCCGCCGCTTCGAGCTGCCCTGGGCGGCGTCGGAGGAGGCCGAGCGCAAGTTCAAGAAACTGCTGCGCATCCTGCTCATCGTCTCGACGCTGCTGGCGATCCTCATTTGGCTGCTGCCGATGCCCAAGAAGGCCAAGCCTTCGGTGGAAGACCTGCCGGAGCGCGTGGTGCAGCTCATCGTCGAAAAACCGAAGCCGCCACCGCCACCACCGCCCCCGGAGCCGGAAAAGAAGCCGGAGCCGGAGAAGCCCAAGCCCGAGCAGCAGAAACCGGTCGAGAAGCCGAAGCCCAGCGTGCGTAACCAGGGCATGCTGGCCCTGGCCGACGAACTCGCCGACCTGCGCGACCAGAACCTGGACCTGCAGGATCCGCAGCTGAAGACGCCGGTCGCTGACGCGCGCTCCGAGCGCAACCTCATCACCTCTCAGGCGGGACGCGCCTCCGGTGGCATCAACACGGCCAACCTGGCGCGTGGTTTTGGCGGTGGCGCGGGTGCCATCGGCACGCATTCGACCACGCAGGTCCAGCACGGCCAGGGCCTCGATCCCAACGCCGGTGGCCGCGTGCAACGCACGGGTACCAGCGGCAAGGGCTCGCGTGCCCGCGAAGAAGTCGAGATCGTGTTCGATCGCAACAAGGGCGCCTTGTATGCACTCTATGGCCGTGCGCTGCGCGACGCGCCGGAGCTGCAGGGCAAGCTGGTGCTGGAGTTCACGATAGCGCCATCCGGCGAGATCACCATGTGCCGCGTGGTGTCGAGCGAACTCAACGATCCCGAGCTGGAGAAGAAGATCGTGGCGCGCGTGCGCCTGATCCGCTTCAAACCGGCCGACGTGGAGCCGCTGACCGTCAGCAAGCCCATAGAATTCTTCCCGAACGCCTGACATGAACCTGCAGTCCGAAATCACCTATTTCACCGAGATGGGGATCCAGGACAAGGCAAGGCTCATGGCGAGTTTCCTCGGCGAGCTCACGGCCGAGGCGCGTTCCACCTACGGTCCGTCGCTCGAGTCGGTGCACGACGCCGCGCGACTGCGCTTCACCAACGAGATGTGCAATCGCATCACCAAGCTCATCGAGCAGTACCTGGGCGATGACAAGGCCCGGCCTGCCGACGACGTGGTGCTGCGCATGGTGCTGGCCGCGCGCGCGGACAAGGTGGCCGAGAAGATGGTGCACGCGGCATATCGCCGGGCGCTGCAGAATTTCGAGCGCTACGACACCACGGTGTTCATGAATTCGTAGCCGCGCCGGGCCGTGCTCCGGTTGCCTTCAGCCACGCGTACCCCAGCACCGCCGAGATGAGCGAGCCGACGAGGATCGCCATCTTCGAGGCGTTGACCAGTTCCGCCTGGACGGGGAAGGCGAGATTCGCGATGAAGATGGACATCGTGAACCCGATTCCCGCGATCAGGCCCACGCCCGCCACGTGGCTCCAGCCGATATCCTCCGGCAGCCTGCAGATGCCCACGGCTACGGCGATGGCGCTCAGCGCGACGATGCCGAGGGGTTTCCCCACCACCAGGCCCAGGATGATCCCGAGGCTGTTTGGCGTCGCCAACGAGGCCTGCCACCCGGCATCAATGACGATGGCCGTGTTGGCCAGCGCGAACAGCGGCAGCACGATGAAGGCCACGGGCTTGTGGAGGAAGTGTTCGAGCCGATGCGAAGGCGATGTCTCGTCGTCGCGCCGCGCGGAGTAAGGAATCGCGAATGCGAGCATCACGCCGGCAATCGTCGAGTGCACGCCCGACTTGAGCATCAGGAACCACAGGAGCGCGCCGCCCAAGAGATAGGGGGCGAGTGTCGTGATTCTCAACCGGTTCATCACGACCAGCGCCGCGAACACCGCGAAAGCGCCAAGCAGCCAGGCGGGTGAGAGCTTCGCCGTGTAGAAAACCGCGATCACGATGATGGCGGCCAGGTCGTCCATGACCGCGAGCGCCGCCAGGAAGACTTTCAGCGACCAGGGGACGCGGTTGCCGAGCAGCGCCAACACGCCGAGCGCGAAGGCGATGTCGGTGGCCATCGGAATGCCCACGCCATCCTGCGTGGCCGTGCCGGCGTTCAACCCGAAGTGGATCAGCGCCGGTGCAAGCACTCCGCCGAGCGCGGCGACGATGGGCAGCAGTGCCTTGCGCGGATTCGACAACTCGCCGTTGTAGAGCTCGCGTTCGAGTTCCAGGCCGATGAAAAGAAAGAACACCGCCATCAGCCCATCGTTGATCCAGTGCTCGAGGCTCATTCCCCCGGCCTGCGCATGCCAGAAGGCGCGATAGGCATCTCCCGCGGGAGAATTCGCCAGGGTCAGCGACAGCGCCGTGCACGCGATCAGCACCACTCCGCCGACTTTCTCCGATCCGAAGAAGCGGCGAAATGTTTCCGAAAGCGGTTCGTTTGAAGTGTTGGTCATGATCGTGGGTTCGTAGTCGGCGGTGGTTCTCGTATGCGATCGACGCGAGGATCAGCGGGCAGTAAAGCAGGGGCACAGAGTAGATGACGGGGTTGCCGTCCGTCGACTTGCCCGCTCCGCCACGAGGGACGAGTCCGGGGCCAGTCGGCGGAGACCGCGTCCACGGCTTCCCTCCGATCTGCTAACTTTCCACCGGAATGTTCGACTCGGCATTGCCACTCATCATCGTCATGCTCGCGGCCTGCGTATTCGTGGTCGCGCTGGCCCGGCGGCTCGGTCTCCCCGGCATCCTCGGCTACGTCACCGTCGGCCTGCTGCTCGGACCGCATGCTTTCGGCGTGGTGCCCGAATCCGGCACCACGCACCTGCTGGCCGAGCTCGGCGTGGTGTTCCTGCTGTTCACGCTCGGCCTGGAATTTTCCTGGCCGCGCATGGTGGCCTTGCGCCGCGAGGTGTTCGGTCTCGGTAGCCTGCAGGTGTTCGGCACCACGGCGGTGGTGGCGCTGATCTCACGCCTGTTCGGCGTGCCCTGGGCGCAGAGCATCGTACTCGGTGGCGTGGTGGCCATGAGCTCGACGGTGCTCATCGTGCAGCAACTGGCGGAACGTGCCGAGCTCAATCGCACGCACGGACGGCTGGCTTTCAGCGTGGTGCTGTTCCAGGACATCGCCGTGGTGCCGTTCCTGGCGCTGGCCGCGGCGCTGGCACCCGGAAGCGCCGCCTTCAGCGCGGCCAGTGTGGTCAGCCTCGTGCTCGCCGGCACGGCCTCGGTGCTGGTCGTGTTGGCCGCGGGACGCTGGCTGCTGCGTCCGCTGCTCTACGAAATCGCGAACAGCCACCTGCGCGAACTGTTCACGCTCGCCGTGTTGCTGGTGGCGCTGGCGGCGGCCTGGGCCTCGCAGCTGGCGGGACTCTCCATGGCGTTGGGCGCTTTCCTCGCCGGCATGATGCTGGCGGAGACCGAATACAACCACCAGGTCGAAAGCGTCATCCGACCGTTCCGCGACATCCTGCTCGGCTTGTTCTTCATCTCGGTGGGCATGCTGCTCGACTTCAATGCCCTGTGGCGCGAGTTATGGCTCATCCTCGCGCTGCTGGTCGCCATGATCACCGTGAAGGCCGTGATTGCGTCCCTGGCGACACGGGTATTCGTGGACTCCGGTTTCAAGTCGGTACGGACCGGACTCACTCTCGCGGTCGGTGGAGAATTCGGCATCGCGCTGCTGACCCTGCTGCTGCAGAACCGCGCCATCGATCCGGCCATCGCGCAACCCATGCTGGTGGCGGTGGTGCTGGCCATGGTGCTGGCGCCCGTGATCCTCGCCAACAACAAGCGCGTGGCACGCTGGGTGATGGGGGAGCGGGGTCCACCGAAGACCGCCATCGAACGCGAAGACGCCGCCACGCTGGCCGTGGCCAAGCGCGAGCACGTCATTCTCTGCGGCTTCGGTCGCGTGGGTCAGAACGTGGCGCGCGTGCTCGAGAGCCACGGCTTCGAATACATCGCCATCGACCTGGATCCGGTGCGCGTGCGCACGGCGCGGCAGATCGGCCAGCCGGTGGTCTACGGCGACTCGGCCGATGAGCAGGTGCTGGTGGAAGTGGGACTCAGGAACGCCAATGCCGTGGTGATTTCCTTCTCGGATACGCGCACCTCGCTCGCCATCCTGCGCAGCCTGCGCGTGTTGCGCGCGGACGTGCCGGTCCTGGTCCGCACGCCGGACGACACGCGCTCGCGCGAACTCAAGGAAGCGGGTGCCACCGAGGTGGTGCCCGAAGCCTTCGAAGCCAGCCTGATGCTGGCCTCACACGTGCTGGTGTCGCTGCAGGTGCCGCCGGCCCGTGTCATGCGGTCGGTGCAGGAGTTGCGTGGCAATCGTTACGAGATGTTGCGCAACGTCATCGCGCGCGGCGACGGCATGTCCAACGACGCCGCGTTCGAGGAAGAGGTGCGTACCGTGGTGGTGCCGCCGGGTTCTTGGTGCATCGGCAAGCCCGTGGACGAAATCCGGCGCGCCGGCGCCGAAGTCGCCATCACGGGCATCCGGCGGCAGGGCATCCTGGGCCGGGATCCCTCCGGTGACACTGAGTTCCTCGAGGGCGACGTCGTGGTGCTGTATGGCACCCCCGAGAAACTCGAACACGCCGAAGCCGTGTTGCTGGCCGGCTGAAACCCGTCGATCACTCGGCCATGGCCAGCGCCATGCGACCGATGCTCTGGTACCACTGCGTGGCCGTGCTCTTGCGCGCATCGAGCGCGGCGCAGGCGTGCGAGGCCAGCGTGGCGATGCGCCGCCGCGCCGCGATGGCCCAGCAGCTCTGGTCGTCGCCGAGGAACGGACCCCGGTACAGCTCCAGTGCTTCGACGATCTCCTCGGGTTCGCGCGCCACGCGCAGCGCCGATTCGAACTCCCACACGTCGACGCTGCAGAAGCGCGGATCGAGGCTCAGCTGTCCGGCGATCAGCCGGACGGCCTGCGGGAATCCCAGCATGCGGCGCAGGCGGTGCAGCGTGGTGGTCAGGGCCCGCTGCGCATCGAAGCCATCCGCGTCCGGCCACAGCAGGTCGGCGAGGGCACCGGCGCTGACGGTGCGGCGACCCTGTGACACCAGGGCGGCCAGGAGCTGCAGGGCACGTTGCGGCGCCCGGTTCGCGAACTGCAGGGGTTCGCCGTGCACCAGGATTTCGTATTCACCGAGGGTACGAACGAATATCGGCTGAAGGATCGGCTGATTCGAGGTCATCACGAAGACTCCGGCGTTGAAACGTGCCGTGGTTTTACGAACACGGCCAGCCGGAGTCCTCAGGGTTCACTCAAGAATTCATCAACCACATCTGGTCCTGATGTGGTCCGCGCCAGATCAATGAGTTGCGTCAGCCCGGGCCAGTTCGATTGCGCAACACTTCCCGGAAGCGGCCGAAGAAGAACCCGGCTTTTCGGGACTGGCCCGCAGTGGCGCCGATGGCCGGATCGTCCCAGATCGGGATCAGGGAGGCGTCGGCGCCCAGTCCCTGGGCCAGAAAGAAGGCATTCATCGACGGTACGGACACGAGGTAGAAGTCGCCCGCCGGCTGGCGCCGCCTCTCGGTCACGAGCAGGGCCGCGGCCTCGGTGTTCGCGTAGCCGCCGGGTACCCAGCCACGGTTGCCGTCCCGCAGGACGAGGAAGGAGTCGATGGTGGTGCGGCCCCGGGTCACGGGCACCAGCACCGAATGGGCCTGGTCCACCAGCAGGGCGTCTGCGTCGCCCTCGGCACGCGTGATCTGGCGCGCGCTGACCGAGACGATGGGCAGGCCCGCGCTGAACTTCTTGAACAGCGCCCGGCTCGGGATGGCGCTGCCATCCAGTGTGTCGCGGATGCGTTCATCGTTGCGGAAGGCATCCTGCACCGCCCGGATGGACGTGGGCACGTCGACAACCGAAGCCGACGCCTGTCCGTCCGGGGACGAGGCGCAATCGTCGTCGGCCGTGATGGATTTCGGAGTGGAACGATGCGGCTGCGACGGACCCGTGCTCGAGATCCGCGTGAGGTTGTAGCGGTCGAACTGGTGCCTGGCATCGACGCCCATGACATTGCGGGGATTCCGATACGTGCAGTACGGAATCCAGCGCGAATGCTGGCCGCCACGGCCGGAAGCGGACGCCGGCCAGGGATCCCAGAGCCGCACTTCGCGCACGTTCCTGCGGGTCCGGTAGCCGGTGACCAGGGAGTAGTGCGGACCGAATTCGCGTCCCGCCTCGAGGTCTTCGGTGTCCCAGCCGAATACCACCGGGCGCCCGCTGTCGATCTGTTCGACGATATTCGACCAGTTGAGCGCCTCGCCCGGGTCGGTGGTGTCGAAATGCATGTCGAGCAGGATGGGCGGGTTGCTGAGGTTGCACACCCCGATGCCCTTGCAGTCGGTGAGCCGTTCTTCCACCAGCGCGTCGTCGATGCTGTCCACCTGCGCCATCGTGAGCCGTTCGATGCCTGCGGGATCGGACGCGAGCTCGGGGCCCAGCGCGAAATCATCACGAATCAGCATGCGATAGGCGGCCAACTGGCCCTGGGTGACATTGACCTTCTCGTCCTCGCGCTCCTGGGGCGAGAGGAACATGCGGATGGCGGTGACCGAGCTGGCCGCCCAGCACAGGTTCGAGGCGCGCTGTCCCTCGGCGCCATCCAGCTTCAGCGTCTTCGCACTGGCCTGGGGCACCGTAACCAGCACGGCGGCGGTCATTCCGCAGATGACAAAGTTGCGACAGCGAAGAGTCATTGGAGTGTTCCGGGATGTGCGGCGGCTGTTGCGCCGCCACAGGCAACTAATGCTGTTAGGTCGCTGGCTTCAAACTACTCATTGGCATACATTCGCGCCATGAAAAAGAAAACCAGGTCGAAGAAAAAAGGGGTCCGCAAGTCACCGGCCAAATCTGCCACAAAGGGAGTAACAAAGCCCTTACAGACGGCCTTCATGCGTGATTTCGCGAAGGAGTTTCGCAGGAATCCGAACCCGGCGCTCAACTGGCCGGGTACCGCGCAGGGGCCGCAGGCGTCGGAGGAGTTCAGCCTGCTGTCACGCGTGCTGTTCGAGTCGGTCAATGGCCATCGCATGGCCTCCGCCGTGAACGTCAGCGTTCCCGCGGCCAGCACCGACCTGCACGCGCGCCTGGTCGCCTTCCTCGACGGCTACAAGAACCCCGGTGGCGACGCCGGCGGTGGCTGGCCGAAGAAAGATGCGTCGGTTCCTGCCCGGCCGGGCAAGAGGGCGGTCGATCACCGCACCGTGCGTCTCTGGGAAGTGGCCGTGGTGTTGCAGGACCTGATCGGTGGCGTCGCGACCACACTCCAGGACGGGGATGGCGCCGGCGGCGTACCGCGGTTTCCGCCCCACTGATCAGCCGGCACTGTCCTCGCTGAGGACCAGGCGCGCATCGGCCGTGTTTCGCGCATCGATTTCGGCGAACAGCGCGGCGATGGCGGGGTCGCGGCGCAGCTCGCGGAAATACGGTTCCCGCTCGGCCACGTAGCTCGAACGCCAGCCGAGGCCAATGGCCGTCTGCAGCGCTTCCCGTGCCGCGCCGGCATCGCCGCGCAGCGCCGCCATGTTGGCCCGCAGCTCGTACATGCCGTGGGTGCGGACGCCGTCGGTGGCCATGCGATCCAGCAGCTGGTCGAGTTCGTCCAGTCTCTTGGTGGCGCTGGCCTCGGCGCCGGTGGCGTCTTCGGCGGCCGCGATCACCAGCAGCCAGGACGCGCCCAGGCGGGCGCGCCGCGGGTCGTTCAGGAGTTCGGCATTGATGCCGGGCATCGCCAGCGCCCGGTCGACGTAGCGGCGCGCGGCGGCCGCGTCACCCGCCAGCAGCTCCGCTTCCGCCAGCGTGAGCAACATGCGCGGATCCTTCGTGGCCTCGAGATTCCTTGCGCCGATCTGCTTGCGCATGGCGTCGGCGCCGCCGAGGCTGAAAGCCGTCTGCAGCCCGATCCGCGAATATTCCGGATCGACCTGCGCCGCTTCACCGGCCACCGACAGCAGAGATTCATAGGACGCGCGTGCCTCGCGCGCCATGCCGAGCTGCATGAACTGAAGCGCGCGCACGAAGTGGGCTTCGGCCAGGTCGCCGTTGGAACGCAGGATGAGGCGCGCATAACCCAATGCCTCGCGCGGACGCCCGCGCGCCTGCTCGAGCAGGCTCGAGGCCGTGCGTGCCCAGTAGGAATCGGGGTCCAGCGACCGGGCGCGATCGCAATCCCTGGCCGCGTCGGCGAATCTTCCGAGGTCCGTGATCACGAAGCAGCGTGTCGCCCGCAGCTCGGCGCTCAGCGGATCGCGCTCCACCGCCTTGTCATAGAAGAGCAGGGCATCGCGGGGTTTGCCGGCGTTGAGCTGCAGCCGGCCCATGTCGAGCATGGCGCGGAACAGGTTGGGATTGAGCTTGAGCGCCTTCTCCAGGCTGGTGAGCGCCGCGGAATAATGCCCCTGGTCGCCGAGCAGCGCACCGCGGGCGGCGTGCAGCTCCGGCAGGTCGGGTGCGCGCCTGGCCACGTCGTCGAGCAGCGGCCCGACGTCGCGCGCAATGTCTTCGAGGGCGCGGCCATCGAAAATGTACTGGTTGAGATAGGCATAACTCAGCCCGATCTGCGCCAGCGTGAATTTCGGATCCTGCTCCAGCGCCTGGCGGTACAGCTCGATGGCGCGATCGTTGTCCTTGCGCGTGCGCAGCTGGAAATGATGCTGCGCGAGGATGTATGCGCCCTGTGCCTCGGGCTTGGCGTCGCGCCGCTGTTCGAGCTGCTCGCCGTTCTGCGCGAAGCGCAATTCCAGGTTGGTGGCCACCGCGCGCGCGATGCGTTCCTGCAGCAGCAGCAGGTCGCCGGCCGGTTCTTCGAAGGTGCTGGACCACTTGTGCAGACCATCGACGGTACCGATGAGCTGCACGGTCACGCGGATGAAATCGCCCGAACGGCGCATCGACCCTTCGAGCACGTAGTCGGTGTCGAGCGTGCGCCCGATCTCGCGCACGTCGATGTTGCGATCGCGGAAGGCGAACGCGGAGGTGCGCGCCACCACGCGCAGCGACGGAATCTGCGCCAGCCAGTTGGAGAGTTCTTCCGACATGCCGTCGCAGAACGCCTGCTCGGTTCGCTTCTCGGTCATGTCCACGATGGGCAGCACCACGATGGAGTCGGCCGGGGCCGCGGCGACCACCGTGGGACGCCACCACAAAATGCCCGCGACGACGAGCGCCACGCCGCCCGCGAGCGCCGCGAGCCAGCCGCGTCGCCGGTAGTTGGGCGGCGCCACCATTGGCGTGTCGTCGATGGCCGTGACGGCGGGTGCCTGCGGAACGGCCGAAGCGACCTCGGCCGGCGCGACCGGCGCCACCAGGCGATAGCCCTTGCGCGCCACCGTCTCGATGTAGCTCGGTGGCGTTTCCGTGTCGCCCAGCGCCTTGCGCAATTGCGATACGTTCTGGTAGACGGACGCCGGACTCACGACCACGCCCTGCCAGACATCGTCGAGCAACGCGTCCTGGCTCACCACTTCACCGGGCGCGCGCGCGAGCCGCACCAGTAACCGCATCATGCGCGGCTCGATGCGCGCCGACTCCGCGCCGCGAGTCAGCGAATCATCATCAGGATCGGCGATCCACTCGCCGATTCGCATTGCGTTGGGACCTGGCCGTGACGCCATGGCTTTCTCCGCTTTTGACGCGGCGAGTATAGGCGTTAGTTGGGCGTAAGTACCGCGACCGGAACATGTGCAATACGCGAAACCGTGGAGTCGGTCATGTCCAGTCGACGTGTGATATTCGCGGCGGGCGCGGCTGCCCTGGCTGTGGCCGCGGCACGCCTGTGTCTCGCAGACGTCTCGATCGATTCGTGGCGCGACGCCGGTGCGACCGACGCGTTGCAGTGCCCGGAGCGCCTCGCGAATGTCGCTGCGGAAGCCACCGCGCCCGTCGCGGGCACGCGCTCGGTGTACGCGGAATTCATCGACGGCCGAGCCGGGCGCGGAAATTCCATCGCGCTCGATCTCGACGTCGAAGCCGGCGGCCATCCACGCCCCGCGTTTCGCCTGCGCTTCCCGCCGCTGCGAAAAGACACGCAGTTCATGCTGGCGCTGTTCATGAACGATGGTTCGTCGCGTTCGGCCTGCGTAGTGCAGCTGGCGCGGCGCGAAGCCGGGTTCGCCGTGGAATTTCCGCTCGCGGCCTTCCGCCAGGCGCTCGGCGTCGCCGACTACGGCGACGTGGACTACATCCTGCTGGTGTCGCGGCAGGCCGGGCTGGTATCCGACCAGGCGCAGTCACACGCGAAGGTCGTTTCAATCTCGGTGACGGGTCGCCACGAGGCGGGCGCGCTCATCGCGCGCTGCCACTAGGATTTCTTCGCGCTCAGTACCAGCACGCTGCCGACGATCAGCGCGCTGCCTAACCACTGCCACGCATTGAGGCGTTCGCCAAGGAACAGCGCGGCCAGCACGATGGTCGTGGGCGGACCGACCGTGCTGCCGATGGCGGCGGTCTGCGCGCCCACGCGCCGCACGCCCTCGGCCTGCAGCAGTCCGGGCAGGAACATGCAGGCCACGCCCAGCACGCCCAGCAGCAGCCAGTCATGTGCCTGCAGCGGCGCGAGCTCGCTGACCGAACGGAACAGCGCGAAGTGAATCGCCAGGGCGATGGCGGAGGAACTCATCGAGATGGAGGCGAAGCGCGCCGCGCCGAGCTCGTGGGTATAACGCTCGCCGATGAGGAAGTAGAGCGCCGTGGTGAGCGCGGCCACCAGCACCAGGGAGGCACCGAGCAGGTTGCGCGTGAGCTCGTGCAGGTCGATGCCGCCCATGGCCAGAAAGATGCCGAGGTAGGTGCCGAGCAGGGCCAGCACCAGGCGTCGCGAAGGCCGGCTTCGGCGCATCACCGAGCTGATGATCACCACCAGCGCCGGGTAGCTGAACAGCAGCACGCGCTCCACCGAGGCGTCGATGAGCGTCAGGGCCCAGAAATCCACCATGGCACCGACGTAGTAGCACAGGATGCCCGCTATCGAGGCCGCCACGATGGCTTTCCAGGAAGCCGGCGTGGCGCCGGCGGCGGCGGGTTGCGCGCGCGCCGCGAACCAGATGAACAGCGGCATGGCCATCAGGGCACGCACCGTCACCAGCAGCTCGAATCCCACGCCCCGCTGGTACAGGGCCTTGGCGAACAGGCCCTTGCTGGCAAACAACACGGCCGCGCCGGTGACGCACAGCATGCCCGCGCGGTTGATGGAGCTATTCATGCCTGCATGATTCCCGACGGCGCCGCAGCGCGCCATCCCTCCTGTAGAATGCCGCGCTCCGTGAGGCGTGACGACATCCAGTTCCCGGCGAAGCATTCCGCGTTGCGCGACGACGTGCACGTGCTGGGTGCGTTGGTCGGAGATGTATTGAAAGAGCAGGGCGGCGAGGTGCTGTTCGACCTCGTCGAGAAAGACCGTCGCCTGTCCATTCGCCGGCGCGCCGGCGACAAGGAAGCCGCCGCCGAGCTTTCGGTACAGTTGCGCGGGCGCGCGCCCCAGGTGGCCCGCGACCTGGCCCGTGCCTTCTCGATGTGGTTCCGGGCCGTGAACCTGGCCGAGAAGGTGCATCGCATCCGCCGGCGCCGCGGCTATTTCATCGAGGCCAGCGAACGCGCCCAGCCGGGCGGCGTCGAGGCGGCACTGGCGGAACTCAAGTCCCGCGGGTTGCAGCTCGCCGACGTGCTCGAGCTGCTGCGCAAGGTGCACATCGAGCCCGTGTTCACCGCGCATCCCACCGAGAGCGCGCGCCGCACGATGCTGCGCAAGAACCAGCGCATCGCCGGGTTGCTGCTGGACCGGCTCGATCCCACGCTCACGCCGCAGGAGTTGCGCCACAACTGGAGCCGCGTGCGCATGGAGATCACCACAGCGTGGCAAACCGAGGATCATCCGCGCGAACGGCTCACCGTGGCCGACGAGCGCGAACACGTGGTGTTCTATCTCGCCGAGATCCTGTACCGCATCCTGCCCGCCTTCTACGACGAGGTCGCCGAGGCGCTGGCCAAGCTCTACGGCGTGCAGCCCGAGTCACTCGAACTACCCAACATGGTCCGCTTCGGCACCTGGGTGGGCGGCGACATGGACGGAAATCCGGACGTGCACGCCAAGACCATCCGCGAGACCCTGGCGCGGCAGCAGCAGGTCATCATCAATGCCTATTTCGGCGAGTGCCAGAATCTCGCGCAGATCCTTTCGCAGAGCGCGAGTCGCAGCGGCGTCACGCCCGAGCTCACCCAGCGCATCGAGCTCTACGCCACGCTGATCCCGGGCGCGCAGGGCATGACGCCGGCGCGCCACGACCGCATGCCCTACCGGGTGTTCCTCGGCCAGGTGTCCGAAAGACTGCGCCTGACCTACGACGGCCGCCCCAACAGCTACGAGGGACCGCAGCAGTTCCTGCGCGATCTCAAGCTCATCGCGACAAGCCTCAAGGCAAACCGCGGGTTCAACGCCGGCTGGTCCAGCGTGCAGCGCCTGATCCGCCGCGTCGAGACCTTTGGTTTCCACCTGGCCACGCTCGACCTGCGCCAGCAGGCTGAGATCCACCATCGCGTCATCGCGCAGGGTCTCGACGATCCCAACTGGATGGTGCGCACGGCCGCCGAGCGCCACGACCTGCTGGTACGCGCCATCGAGCGCGACACCGGGGCGAAGGTGGAGCTGGACGCGCTCGGCAAGCGCACCGTCGGCGTGTTCGAGGCCATCCTTCAGGCGCGGCATCGTTACGGTGTCGATGCCATCGGCTACTACGTGGTGAGCGGCACGCAGAGCGCCGACGACGTGCTGGCGCCGCTGCTGCTGGCCCGCTGGGCCGAGGCCTACGACCGCAAGACCGGCGAAGTCGCCGTCGATCTCGCGCCCATGTTCGAATCGGTGGAGGCGCTCGAGCGTTGCGGCGACGTGCTGCGCACCTTGTTGGGAGATCCGCTCTACCGCCGCCATCTCGATGCCCGCGGGCGCACGCAGTGCGTGCTCATCGGTTATTCCGACGCGAACAAGGAAGGCGGCATCTGCGCGTCGCGCTACGGCGCGTACCGGGCCCAGGCGGATATCTCGGCGGCACTGGCCGCCGCCAATGAGCGCCACGTCATTTTCCACGCGCGCGGCGGCAGCATCGCGCGCGGCGGCGGACGCGTGGATGCGCTGGTGCGCACCGCGCCGCCGGGCACGGTGAACGGCATGCTGCGCCTCACCGAGCAGGGCGAGGTGATCAACCAGGGTTATGGTCTCCGGCCCATCGCCATGCGCACGCTGGAGCGCGCCTTCCATGCGCTCATGTCGTCCATCGGCGGCAGCGCCGGCGGCGTGCACGCTTCCTCCGAACAACTGCAGTTCGCGGCGCGCGTGGCCTCGGTGAGCCGCCAGCACTACCGGCGACTCGTGTATTCCAATCACGGTGGCGACGCCGAGTTCTACCAGTGGTTCCAGGCGGTCACGCCCATCGACGTCATCACGCGCATGCAGATTGGATCGCGCCCCGCGGTGCGGCCGGGCAAGGAAGGTTTTGATGCGCTGCGGGCCGTGCCCTGGGTGTTCTCGTGGACGCAGTCGCGTCACATGTTGCCCGCGTGGTACGGCGCGGGCATGGGGCTCAAGACCGCCATCGACGAGTTGGGCCTGGGCGTGGCGCATTCGGCCTACGCCGGGTGGGCATTCTTCAGCACGATGATCGACGACCTGGAATCCGCGCTGGCGCGCGCGGATCTCGAGATCGCGGCCGCCTACGAGTCGCTGGGCGACGCGCGGCATGCGAGTTTCGCCCGCCGCACCCGCGAGGAATTCACCCTGGTGCGCGAGCAGGTCCTGGTCATCAAGCAGACCACGGCGCTGCTGGATCGCGACCCGACCATGCAGCGGGGCATCGAGTTGCGCAATCCCTACGTCGACCCGATCAACCTGCTGCAGGTCGATCTACTAAGACGTTGGAGGGAGACGGACCGCCAGGACCGCGATCTCTTCGAAGCGCTGCTGGCCTGCACCGCGGGCATTGCCGAAGGGCTGCAAAGTACCGGATGATGCACGCCAATGGACTCACGCGATCCGGCCCCCAGGAATCCGGGCTTTCGCAGCTTTGCGGAGTTCTATCCTTTTTATCTCGGCGAACATCGCCACCCCGTGTCGCGCGCGTTGCATTACGTGGGCACCTGGGGAGCCGTGTTCTGCCTGGTCGCGCTGGCGGTGAGCGGCGAGGCGTGGTGGCTGCTGGGCGCCCTGGTTTCCGGTTACAGCTTTGCGTGGGTGGGGCACTTCGCCTTCGAGCGCAATCGGCCCGCGACTTTCCGGCATCCGCTCTGGAGCCTGGCCGGCGACTTTCGCATGTGGTGGGAACTGAACCTGGGAAGGCTCAAGTTCCGTGAGCACCCCACGCTCCAGCGATAACCTCGGGCCGCCCGCGAGCTACGAACGCGCCCATTCCGAACGGAAGAAGGGCGACTCGCTGCGGCCGCTGCGCGCGCTGCTGCCATTCCTCGCACCTTATTACGGCCGGATGGTGTGGGCGCTGCTCGCCCTGCTGGTGGCCGCGGTCGCCATGCTCTCGCTGCCGCAGGCACTGAAGAACGTCATCGACAAGGGCTTCTCGGCGGCCAACGCCGCCGCCATCGACCAGTACTTCCTGCTGCTGTTGCTGGCCGCGGCGGTGTTCGCCGCGTTCGCGTCGCTGCGCATGTACCTGGTCAACTGGATAGGCGAGCGCGTGGTCGCGGACCTGCGCAGCGCCGTGTACCAGCGCGTGATCCGCATGGACCCGGCCTTCTTCGAGGTCACCAAGACCGGCGAGGTGCTGTCGCGCCTCACCACCGACACCACGCTGATCCAGTCGCTGTCCGGCATCGGCCTTTCCATCCTGCTGCGCAATATCGTGAGCTTCATCGGCTCGCTGGTGCTGCTGCTCATGACCAGTCTCAAGCTGGCGCTCATCATTTTCGCGCTGATCCCCACGGTGCTGCTGCCGATGCTGATCTTCGGCCGGCGCGTGCGGCGCCTGTCGCGTGATTCACAGGACCGCGTGGCCGATACCTCGGGCCTCGCGGGCGAGACGCTGAACGCCATCCAGACCGTGCAGGCCTTCACGCTCGAGGAATTGCACGGGCAGCGTTTCGACTCCGCGGTGCAGGACAGTTTCGATACCGCCATCCGCCGCACGCGGGTCCGCGCCTGGCTGATCGCGCTCGCCATCCTCACCACCTTTTCGGCGGTGACGCTGGTGCTGTGGCTGGGCGCGCGTGCCGTGCTCGAAGGCACCATGACGGGCGGCGATCTCGCGAAATTCCTGAGCTATGCCATCTTCATGGGCTCGGCCGTGGCCTCGCTGTCGGAGATGTGGGGGGAATTGCAGCGCGCCGCCGGCGCCATGGAACGCACCGTGGAGCTGCTGCACTCGCGGCCGTCGATCCGCGTGCCGGAGAACCCCGTGGCCCTGAATCCCGTGGCCCGGGGACAGATCTCCTTCGACCACCTGACGTTCAGCTATCCCTCGCGTCGCGAGACCCGTGCGCTCAGCGACTTCCACCTCGAGGTCGCGCCGGGTGAGACCGTGGCCTTCGTCGGCCCTTCCGGTGCCGGCAAGAGCACGGTGTTCCAGCTGCTGCTGCGGTTCTACGATCCGGATTCGGGACGAATCCTCATCGACGGTGCGGATATCGCGCTGGCCGATCCGCAGGCGGTTCGGGCGCGCGTGGGCCTGGTGCCGCAGGAGACGGTGATCTTCGGCACCAGCGCGCGCGAGAACATCCGTTATGGCCGCCCGGGCGCAAGCGATGCCGACATCGAAGCCGCGGCACAGGCCGCGGCGGCCGACGATTTCATCCGTCGCCTGCCGGAGGGCTACGACACCTTCCTCGGCGAACGCGGCGCGCGCCTCTCGGGCGGACAGAAGCAACGCATCGCCATCGCGCGCGCCATTCTCAAGAATCCGCCCATCCTGCTGCTCGACGAAGCCACGAGCTCGCTCGACTCGGAAAGCGAAAGGCTGGTGCAGGACGCGCTGGAAAAGCTCATGCGTGACCGCACCACGCTGGTGATCGCGCATCGCCTGGCGACGGCCGTGAACTCCGACCGCATCGTGGTGATCGACCGCGGCCGCATCGTGGGCGTCGGCCGGCACGACGAGCTGCTGCGCGATAACGCGTTGTACGCGCGGCTCGCGGAGCTACAATTCGGCGAGCGCCCGGACGCCGCCTGAGAGGCGGGAACGTTCAAGGAGAGTCACATGCCTTACGTCGACGGCTTTCTCATCCCGGTTCCGAAGAAGAACGCGGCGAAGTACAAGAAGCTGGCCACGGAGGCCGGCAAGGTGTGGATGGAATACGGCGCCATCGGCTACTGCGAATGTGTCGCCGACGACGTGAAGCCCGGCAAGGTCACGTCCTTTCCGCAGGGCGTGAAGCTGAAGAAGGGCGAGCAGGTGTGGTTCTCGTGGATCGTGTACCGCTCGCGCAAGGATCGCGACCGCATCAATGCGAAGTGCATGAAGGACCCGCGCCTCACGGAGATGATGAAAGGCAAGGTCATGCCCTTCGACAGCAGGCGCATGGTGTATGGCGGCTTCAGGATGATGGTCGACCTCTAACAAGTTCGCGCGGAACACGTCCGTCCGGAATGGCGTGTAAGACACTCGTCATACGCGCCATCGTGATCCCTCAATCAATCTGCAACCTGCGAAACGTCTAATCCTCCCGCTCGTGGGAGAGGGCAGGCATGCAGGTCTCGAAAGTGCTGGTCGTCGATGGCGATCGCGCGGTGCGCGACGCGCTCGTGACCGGGCTGCGTTTCATCGGGGTGGAAGCACACGGTGCCGAAGGCGCCGTGGCGGCGCGCGCCTGGCTGCGGGCCGCGGATCCGGACGTGATGGTGCTGTCGGATCACCTGCCCGACGGCTTCGCCGCGGAGTTCCTGCACGCCGGCACGGCGGGCAGCCGCGCGGCGGTGATCATGGTGGTGAACGGCGCCACCACCGGCGGAACGTCTAACTACCAGGCCGATGCCACCTTCCTGCGGCCGATCTCGGTGGGCCGCGTGGTCGAGCAGGTGGAATCGCTGCTGCGCCTGCGCGAGGTCGGCGAATGCGCGGCGCGCTGCGATTTCGGCCGTTTGTCGCTGGATCTCGCCACCGCGCTGCTGGAGCACGGCGCGCACAAAGTGCGGCTCGGGCGCACCGAGGCACGGCTGTTGCGTTTCTTCATGGGCTGCCCGGACCGGGTTTTCTCGCGCGCGCAGCTGCTGGAAAAACTGTGGCCGGCCAGCGTGCGCGTCGAGGAGCGCACGGTCGACGTGCACATCCGGCGCCTGCGCCTCGCGCTGGATTCGCTGGGCTGCGCGGATTACGTGCAGACCGTGCGGGGCTCGGGATACCGCTTTTCGGCGCTGCCGCAGTGACCTGATCCGGCGCTTAAGACAAATCCTGTAAGTACCGGGTTCATAAAGCTGAAATGGCACTGGGGCAAGCTTTGCAGCAGCCGAAATCACCGGGCGAGGTTGAAATGGTTTCCTCTGGCGCACGACAGAACCTGCGGCTTCGCGCCGCGTTCGTTTCGGACGTTCACCTGGGTTCCAAGGGATGCCGGGCGGACCAGCTGCTCGAGTTTCTCAAGTCGGTCGAAGTGGACTACCTGTTCCTCGTGGGCGACATCGTCGACCTCTGGGCCATGCGCAAGAATTTCTACTGGCCGCAGGAACACAACAACGTGTTGCGCACCATCCTCGGCAAGGCCAAGGGCGGCACGCGCGTGATCTACGTCCCCGGCAACCACGACGAAGAGTTGCGCGAGTTCTGCGGCTCCGTGTTCGGCAACCTGGAGATCCACCGCGAGTTCGTGCACCGGACCGCCGATGGACGCGAGTTGCTGGTCATGCACGGCGACGAATTCGACGCGGTGGTCAAGTGCAGCCCGTGGCTCGCGAATCTCGGCAGCACCATGTACGAGTTCCTGCTGTGGCTGAACCGCTACGTGAACTCGGTGCGACGCGCCTTCAACCTGCCGTACTGGTCGCTGGCCGGTTACCTCAAGCACCGCGTCAAGAACGCCGTGCAGTACATCTCGAGCTTCGAGAAAGCCGTGGCGCACGCGGCGCGCAAGCGCGGCGTGGATGGCGTGGTCTGTGGCCACATCCATCGCCCGGAGATCACCGACATCGACGGCGTGCAGTACTGCAATGACGGCGACTGGGTGGAGAGCTGCTCGGCGCTGGTCGAAGACATGAACGGCCGCCTGAGCATCTGGACCTGGCCCGAGGTGCGCGAGCGCGTGTTGCAGCAGCCGCTGGTGGAAGTCGCGGCCTGAGTTTCCCGGCGCGATGTCACGGAGCCGTCCCCAAACGTAAACAAAGCGCTGTTGCAATCGCCCTCACATAACCTGGGAGAGCGAGCTCATGTCGACACGCGTGATACATCGGGTTCCGGCGCTGACGGTGCTGCTGCTGGTCGCAACAGCGGGCACCGCGCAGGCACAGGACGTCTCGCTTCCCTTCACACCGACGTTCACCATCGGCAGCACCTCGCTCACCAACGACGACGTGCAGGCCAATGCCGACGGCTCGTACACGATGTCGGGCCAGCAGGCCGGTGGCAGCTTCAACGGCGGCCAGGTCTGGGACCTCGCCTGGGATGTGACCATCAAGCAGGATCCTTTCATCATTGGATCCCTCACCGTCACCAATCTCACCACCACCACGCGCAACTTCAACCTGGCACTGGCGCTGCCCATCACGCCGGCGTTCTCGCCCTCGGTATTCGGTGGATCGGTGACCGCCACCGTCCTCGACCTCAATGGTGACCGCAGCGCCACGCTGTCGCCGAACGCCGCCGTCAGCCCGGGCATCTTCCGCGGCACCATCGATGGCAACCTGGTGCTGCCACTGTTCGGCATGGTCCTGAACTGCGCGGGCAGCAGTGCCGGTTGCACGGCCAATGCCACCGACTCCGACGGCATGCCCGGGCTCACGCTGCCCGGGCCCAGCGTCAACAACAGCATCGGCATCCTGCTGAGTTTCACGCTCTCGCCGGGCGACCGCGCCTTCTTCAATACCAACTTCACCGTCGAGCCGCTGGCCCCGGTGCCGGTACCGGCGGCGCTGCCGCTGCTCGCGCTGGCGCTGGGAGCGGGTGCCACGGCGCTGCATTCGCGGCGGCGCCGCGGAGATTTGGCGCGCTGAAGGTGTTGCCGGGCGCGAAGCGGTTTCACGCGGCTGTCGCTTTGGCCGCGTAGAACAGCGCCGTCAACACGGAGTCAGTCATGTATTCCACGCCCGATTGGGCCCTGCCGTTCGCGGCACATTGCCGCGCCAGGCTCTCCAGCGGAGAGGCCCGGATCCCCGGCGCGTCGCGTTTCGCGCGCACCCGGCACTGGTGGCAGGCGCTGGCGGCCCATCGTTCCGCGGCCGAGTGGCACGTGGCCTGCTGGGTGCATCGGCGCGGACGTGGCAACGCATGACGCGTCGTCGTGCACTGCTGACCGGCATCACCGGCCAGGACGGCGCCTATCTCGCCGAACTGCTGCTCGACAAGGGCTACGAAGTCCACGGCATCAAGCGCCGCTCGTCTTCATTCAACACCGATCGCGTGGATCATCTCTACGAAGATCCGCATTTTTCCGACGGGCGCTTCCGGCTGCATTACGGCGATCTCACCGACGCCACCAACCTGATCCGCATCGTGCAGGAAGTGGTGCCCGACGAGATCTACAACCTCGGCGCGCAGAGCCACGTGGCCGTGTCGTTCGAGACCCCCGAATACACCGCGAACGCCGATGCCACGGGCACGCTGCGCCTGCTCGAGGCGGTGCGCCTCCTCGGCCTCGGCGAGCGCACGCGCTTCTACCAGGCGGCGACGTCGGAGATGTTCGGCAAGGTGCAGGAAACACCGCAACGCGAGAGCACGCCGTTCTATCCGCGTTCGCCCTACGGTGTGGCCAAGCTCTACGCCTACTGGATCACGGTGAATTACCGCGAGTCGTACGGCATGTACGCCTGCAACGGCATTCTCTTCAACCATGAATCGCCGCGCCGCGGCGAGACCTTCGTGACCCGCAAGATCACGCGCGGCCTGGCGCGTGTGCATCTCGGGCTCGAGCCCTGCCTCTACCTGGGCAATCTGGAAGCGCGTCGCGACTGGGGCCATGCGCGCGATTTCGTGCTGGCGCAGTGGATGATGCTGCAGCAGGAGACCGCCGAGGACTACGTGATCGCCACCGGCGAGCAGCACAGCGTGCGCGAATTCGTCGAGCTCGCGGGGCGCGAGCTGGGCATGCGCATCGCCTGGATGGGCAGCGGCCCCGAGGAGAAGGGCATCGACGCGAAGACCGGGCGCACGGTGGTACGACTCGATCCGCGCTACCTGCGCCCCGCCGAAGTCGACACCTTGCTGGGCGACGCGTCCAAGGCGCAGGCGAAGCTGGGCTGGAAGCCCACGGTGAGTTTCGAGGAGCTGGTGGCCGAGATGGCCGCCCACGACCTGGCCCTGGCCGAACGCGACGCGTCCCTGGCCGCGCGCGGCTACAAAGTCATGCAGATGCGCGAATGAACAGCGTCACGCCCTTCAATCGCCGCGAGATCGTCTACGTGGCCGGACACAGCGGCCTGGCCGGCTCGGCCATTTCCCGCGCGCTGAAACGCGTGGGTTATGCGAACGTCGTCGGCGAGCCACATCATCGACTCGACCTCACACAGGCGCGCGCCGTGGACCGGTTCTTCGACGATGCACGCCCCGAGGTGGTGATCCTCGCCGCGGCCAGGGTGGGCGGCATCATCGCCAACTCCGAGTGCCCGGCGGATTTCATCCGCGACAACCTGCAGATCCAGACCAACGTCATCGATGCGGCCTACCGCTTCGGCGCGCGCAAGCTGGTGTTCCTGGGCTCGAGCTGCATCTACCCCAAGCTCGCGCCGCAGCCGCTGCGCGAGGAATACCTGCTCACCGGTCCGCTCGAGCCCACCAACGAGGCCTATGCCATCGCCAAGCTGGCCGGCATCCGCATGTGCCAGGCCTACCGGCAGCAATACGGTTTCGACGCGGTGAGCGTGCTGCCCACCAATCTCTACGGCCCGAACGACAACTACGACGCGCGTGCCTCGCACGTGATCCCGGGCCTGATCCGCCGCATGCACAATGCGCGCGCCGCGCGCGCCACGCGTTTCGACGTGTGGGGCACTGGCACGCCGCGCCGCGAATTCCTGCACGCCGACGACTTCGCCGATGCCGTGGTCACGGTGGTGGAAAACTACTCGGCGTCCGAGCCGGTCAACATCGGCGCCGGCCAGGACGTGACCATCGCCGAGCTCGCGGAAATCGTGCGGCGCGTGGTGGGTCTCGACGCCGAGCTGGTATTCGACGACAGCAAGCCCGATGGCACGCCGCGCAAGCTGCTCGACGTGTCGCGCATCCGCGCGCTTGGCTGGGAACCGAAGATCGGGCTCGAGCAGGGCATCACCGATACCTACGCCGCGTTCCGCGTGGCGCAGGCCGGCGTCACCGACATCGCGACGCCGCGCAGCGCCAGCCGCTGACTCCACGCTGACCGACCCCGTCGCCGGCCATCGCGCGCCGGCGACCAATCCCGTTCCGTCGACTAACTAGTCGCATCCTCCTGCAGTCCTTCGCGGCGCCGGCCGGCAGCGCGTGCTTCGCACGTGCGACAGGCTGCGACATATGTTCACCACCCGGGCTTGCGATCGCGCCGCGATCGTCATTGAAATGACAAGACTCTGAAATACTTGCTTCCGACAATGTTATGGAAACACGGGCACACACTCAGTACAGGGGAAACACGTGGCGGAGTCCCGGAAGAGGGCGGTGTCGATTCGGATCAACTCGGGTGACGTGGCCAAGGTCAAACGCCTGGCGCAGCGGCTCGGGGTGCGCGACTCGGACATCGTGCGATTTGCGCTCAAGAGCATGCTGCACCGGCTGGTGCCGCTCACCGATCCGGAAGTGCGCGGACGCAACCTGGTGCCGGTGTTCGTCGAGTCCGGCGTCGAGCTGTTGCGCTACTTCGATCTCGACGCCGCGCGCCTCGATGCCATCATCAACGATTCCACCGGCAACGAGCGCCGCGTCGAACGCGAGGACATCGCGCTGCTGGCGCTGACCGGATCGCAGGATCCCTACGCGGCCATCAAGCTCTCCGAGCTCGATCCGCAGGACGAGGCCCAGCTGCGCAACGGCGAGCTCTCGAGCCAGCTGCGCCGCTACCTCTACGAAAAATACGTCTACCGTCACAACGGAACGGGCCACAACGGCACCGGCAACGGCGCGGCACAGCCCGTCGTCGGTCCGGTGCGCATCGCCATTGGAGCAGAACATGATTGACCGGATGCTGAACCGACCGATTCTCCGCACGCTGCGCATGGGTGTCGCCGTGCTCGCCATCTATGCGCTGCTGGCGCCCTCGGCGCGCGCCGATTCGATCGCGGGCGAAACGCTGGTCCAGAGTTCGGTGATGGTGGCCGGCAGCCATTCGAGCGTGCACCAGCTCAACGTCAGCGGCCCGGGCGTGCTCACGGTGCGTCTCGAGAACATCTCCTGGCCGGCGCGGCTCGACCAGCTGGATTGCTCTATCTATTCCGCCGACGGTTTCCTGCAGTCGCTCAACGACTCGGCCGAGTGGAAGTTCGCGACCACCGGCCCGGCCTCGTTCTATGCCAGCATCCTGGCCGGTGCCGGCGGGCACCTGAAGCTCGGACTGTTCTCGATTCGCGTGACCTTCGAGTCGGCCGCCTCGCTGGTGCCGATTCCGGCCGCGGCGTGGCTGCTGGGTTCGGTACTGGGCATCTTCGGCATCGGCCGCTCGTGGCGCGGTCGCAAGGCGCAGCTCGCGGGCGCCTGACGCGGAGTGCATCGCGCGTCGCGCGAGCCACGAAAGCGTCATCTGTGACGCTTAGTATGACAACTGTATGCGAATCCCCGCGACGTTGATCACCTTGTTGCTGCTGCCGCTCTGCGCCGCGGCCGACGAAGCCGCGCCCGTGCAGCGCGGCGCCTATCGCCTGCAGCCCGGCGACGTCGTCAGCGTCTCGGTATGGAAAGAGCAGGACCTGCAGCGCGAAGTGCTGGTCCGTCCCGACGGCGCGCTGACGTTTCCGCTGGCCGGCGAAATCGACGTGGATGGCAGGACCGTGGAAGAGCTGCGCGTCCAGCTGGTGGATCGGCTGAAGAAATACGTTCCCGACCCGGTGGTCACGGTGGCCGTCAAGGCCATCGGCGGCAACCGCGTCTACGTGATCGGCAAGGTGCAACGACCCGGCGAATTTCCCTTCAGCAGCCCGGTCGACGTGATGCAGGCGCTGAGCCTGGCCGGCGGTGCGACGCCCTTCGCGCAGGTCAACGATATCGTCATCTTGCGCCGGGACAATGCCGGCCAGCGCGCGATGCCCTTCCGTTACGGCGACGTCGAGCGTGGCAAGAACCTGCAACAGAACTTCCTGCTGCAGAGTGGCGACACCGTCGTCGTTCCGTAACGAGTCACAAGTCATTCATGGCTGCACGCAGTGTCCTGCCCGCCGTAGCGCTCGCGCTCACCAGCCTGGTTGCGGGCGGCGCATCCGCGGCTGAATGGTCGCTGGCCCCGCTGTTCTTCGCGAACGCGGACCACCAGAGCAATCGCACGCTGCGCCCGGAGACCCCCGAGAGCCAGTCGCTCGGCGCCAGTCTCGACCTCGACCTCACGCGCCTCTCGGAGACCGCCGAATTCTCGCTGGCGCCTCATTACTATTTGCGGCGCATCCAGCCGTCTATCGAGGCGGACATCGACGACCTGCGGATTCCCGCATCGCTGCGCCTGGACTTCGAGCGCGGCCAGATGCAGCTCGGTGGGCTGTATGCCGACGAGAGCACGCTGACCACCGAGCTCGAGACCACCGGCGCCATCAGTGCCGCCGCCTCGCGCATCACGCGCGCCATCGACACCTCCTTCGGGCTCAGCCACTCGGATGCGCGCGAGCTGCAGCTTTCGGCCAGCTTCCAGGACGTGAACTACACCGGCGGCTACGAAGGGCAGCTCTACGATTACCGTTACGGTTCGGCCTCGCTGGGCGAGCGTTTCACCTGGTCGACGCGCACCGCGTTCACGCTCTCGGGTTTCGCGTCGCAGCTGCGCAGCTCGCAGCGCGGCAACGAAAACCAGGAAGCCGGCGTGTCGCTGGGAATGGACTTCGCGTTCACCGAGAACACCTTCATGTCGGCGACCTTCGGTGTCAGTCGTCGCGATTTCGATGGCAGCCACAGCAATGGCCGGCTGGGTTCCTTCTCGCTCTCGCACCAGGGTGAGACGCGGCGCTGGCACGTGTCTCTGGATCACAGCCTGGTTCCCTTCGGCACCGGCGTGCTCACCGAGCGCGACACCGCCGAGTTCGCGCTCACGCAGCAGTTCGACACCCACTGGCTGGGCATGCTGCGACTCGGATGGTCGCGCAACGAAGATGCGCAGCCGGTGTTCAACAACATCGACGCCCGCACCTATCGACACGCCGATCTCGAATTGCGCTGGCAGCTGGATCCCGCCTGGAGCGTGAGCATGGTGTCGGGATATGCGGATGCGCAGGATCCCGGTGCGCCCGAGCGGGTGAACGGCTGGAGCCTCGCGCTGCGAACCACCTGGGCGCCCACGCGCCGCGTGATCCGGACCTGACGCATGGAATCCGCCGCCGCCACTCCTGGTTCCGATCCGCGCGAGCTGCTGAAGTCCCTGGCGCGCCGCCGCACCCCGGCCTTGCTGTGCGTGGGGGCGGGCATCCTGGTGTCCATGTTGCTGGCGCTGTTGCTGCCGGCGAAATACGAATCCAGCGCCACCATTCTCATCGAGCAGCAGGAGCTCCCGTCGGACCTGGTGCGATCCACGGTCACGTCGTTCGCCGACCAGCGCGTGCAGATCATCAGCCAGCGCGTGATGACCACGGAGACGCTGCTCAAGCTCATCAACCGCTTCAGCCTGTATGCCGACGATCGCGGCGGCGAGACTCGCGAGGACCTGATCGAGCGCATGCGCTCGGACATCAGCTTCCGCATGATCAGCGCGGACGTCATCGATCCGCGCAGCGGCCGGCCGACTTCGGCCACCATCGCCTTCGCGGTGGCGTACACCAGCGACGACGCGGAAACCGCCGCGCGCGTGGCGAATGAACTCACCAGTCTCTATCTCAACGAAAACCTCACGCAGCGTGCGCGCCTGGCCGAAGACGCCTCCGCCTTCCTGCGCGCCGAAGGGGATCGCCTCAGCAACACCATCCAGCAACTCGAGGCGAAACTGGCCGGGTTCAAGGAAAAGAATTCGGACACCTTGCCCGAGCTGGCGCAGTTCAACCTCGAGCTGCTGAACCGCACCGAGCAGCAGCTCAACCAGCTGCAGATGCAGCAGTCTTCGCTGGACCAGCAACGCGTGTTCCTCGAGGCCCAGCTGGCGCAGCTCAAGCCGAATTCCGTGGTGTTCGGCGAAGACGGTGAGCGCATCCTGACCTCGGCCGATCGCCTGAAGGCGCTGCGTTCGCAACTGGCCAGCGCCGAGGCGTTGTACGGCACCGATCATCCCGACATCGCGCGGCTGCGGCGCGAGATCGCGGGACTCGAGCAGCAGGTGCCGGGCGGCGCCGAGAATCGCAACGACCTGGTCCGCCACCTGGAGCAGGCGCGCGCGTCATTGGCCGCCGCCACCGAGCGTTACGGCGCCGAACATCCGGATCGCGTGCGCCTGTCGCGTGAAGTGGAAACTCTCGAGGCCAGGCTGGCGGCGGTGCCGCCGGTGGCGCCGACCACCGAGTTCAAACCGGTGACGGGAGACAATCCGGCCTTCCTGCAGATCCAGGCCCAGCTGTCCGCGAACATCAACGACCGCCGCGCGCTCGACGAGCAGATGGGCCGGCTGCGGGCGGAAATGACGGAATACCGCCGCAAGATCTCCGTGTCCCCGCAGGTGGAAAAGGAATTCCGCGAACTGGCGCGCGACTACGACAACGCGCGCGCCAAGTACGCCGAGATCCGCGCCAAGCAGATGGAGGCGCAGACCGCGCAGAACCTCGAGACCGATCGCAAGGGTGAGCGCTTCACGCTCATCGAGCCGCCCATGGTGCCCGAGAAGCCGGTGAGCCCGAATCGTGGCGCGTTGCTGTTGATCGGCATGTTGCTGAGTGTGTCCGGCGCGCTCGCCCTCGTGTGGATGCTCGAGCGCATGGATTCCACCGTGCGCGGCCGCAAGGACCTGCTGAAGCTGCTCGGCGTGGCGCCGCTCGCCGTGGTGCCGAGAATCGTCACGGCCGTGGAGCGCGGCGCCGCGCTGCGCCGGCTGCGCCTGACGGCGGTGACCAGCAGCGTGCTGGCCTTCGCGCTGATGCTCGCGTCGGCGCATATCTTCGTGCGCCCGCTCGATTCCCTGTGGTTCGCGGTGATCCGCAAGCTCGGCATCTAGGAGAACCATGGAACGCATCGAACGAGCGCTCGAAGTGGCACGCCTGCACCGGCAGCGGCTGGGGGAGGTCTCCCCGTTGCCAGCCGCGACGCCGCCGCCGGCCGCCACGCCGACTTTCGCCGAGGCGCTGGCCGAGCAACGCATCGCGCCGCGCTTCGAGGATGCGCCCGAAGCCGCCATTGCCGGGCGCGAGGTGCTGCGCGAGCGCTACGTGATCTTTCCGGACGAGCCCAGTCCCGCGTCGCTGGCCTACAAGGTGCTGCGCACGCAGGTGATGCAACGCGCGCGCCAGCACGGCATGCGCTGCATCGGCGTCATCAGCGCCGCCACCGGCGAGGGCAAGACGGTCACGGCCGTGAACCTCGCGCTCAGCCTGGCGGCCGATCCCGGCCAGTCCGTGATCCTGCTCGATCTCGATCTCAAGCGTCCGTCGATCGGCGGCACGCTGGGGCTGGCCGTCGAGCAGGGCGTCGAAAGCTGCCTCGCCGGTGCCGAATCCCTGGATACATTGTGGCGTCGTTGCGCCGGCATCGACCGGCTCATGGTGGTGCCGGCGCTGCAGGCGCTGCCGGGTAGTTCGGAGCTGCTGTCCGGCCCCGGGACCGCGGCGCTGTTCAAGACTCTGCGCGCCGTCGGCGGCGAGCCCATGATCCTGGTGGATCTGCCACCGGCGCTGCTGTCGGCCGATGCGCTGGCGGTGGCGCCGCTGCTCGACGGCGTGGTGCTGGTGGTCACCGAAGAACGCACGCGACGCGAAGACATCCAGCGCGTGTTCGAGCTGCTGCGCAACACCCCGGTGGTCGGCACGGTGCTGAACGCATCGACCGAAGCCGAGGATCGCGTGTACTGAGCCGTGTACGAATCCTTCTTCGGGCTTCGCGAGAAGCCGTTCGCCCTCGCGCCGGACCCGGATTTCCTGTTCCTCGGCCGGCATCATCGCCGCGCGCTCACGCTGCTCGAATACACGCTGAGCAGCGGCAGCGGATTCGCGCTGGTCACGGGACGCGTGGGCTGCGGCAAGACCACCGTGGTGCGCAGCGTGCTGGCGCGGGCCTCGCAGGAATTTACCATCGGGTTGATCGCCAATACCCATGGCGGCTTCGGCCGGCTGCTGCCCTGGGTGGCGCGCGCCGTGGGCGTCAAGGATATCCCGCGCGACGAAAGCGAGCTGCACGAGGCCTTCGTCGCCTTCCTCATGCGCGAATACGCGGCGGGCCGGCGCGTGGTGCTCATCATCGACGAGGCGCAGAACCTGGGCGTGGCCGCGCTCGAAGAACTGCGCGTGTTGTCGAACGTGAACACCGGCAAGGACCTGCTGCTGCAGACCATCCTCATCGGCCAGCCGGAGCTGCGCATCACGCTGGCGCGTCCGGACCTGCGGCAGTTCGCACAGCGCATCGCCATCGAGTGCCACATGGAGGCACTGTCGCGCGACGAGACCAGCGCCTACGTGCGGCATCGCCTGGTGGTGGCGGGCGGCGACGCTGCGCTGTTCGCGCCCGAGGCCATCGAGCACATCCACCTGTGCACGGGTGGGGTGCCGCGGCTCATCAACCAGGCCTGCGACACCGCGCTGGTCTACGCCTTCGCCGACCAGGTGCGCAGCATCGGACTCGACCTGGTCGCGCAGGTGTTCGCGGACCGGCGCGCGGGCGGATTGGCCGGACATGCCGAGCCCGCGGTTTCCCTGTCGACGGTTTCCTGAGCGGAGCACGCCATGCGATTCACGGTACTGAGCCATGCCGGCCTGCTGGTCGAACATTCGGGCACGCGCATCGTCGCGGATCCCTGGCTGCGCGGGTCCTGCTACTGGCGCAGCTGGTGGAACTATCCCGAACCACCGGCCGAACTGGTCGACTCGCTGACCACCGACTACATCTACCTCACGCACCTGCACTGGGATCACTTCCACGGACCTTCGCTGCGGCGGCTGCTGGAACGCAATCCGCGCGTGAAGGTGCTGGTGCCCAAGGTGCCGACGCGGCGCATGCTCGAAGATCTCGAGTACCTGGGATTCCGAGACATCACCGAGATTCCGCACGGCGGTTCGTTGCGCCTAGGCGAAGACTTCACGCTGCATTCCTTCCAGTTCGGCCCGGCCGTGGACAGCGCCCTGGTGCTGAGCGGCGGTGGTTACACGTTGTTCAATGCCAACGACTGCAAGCATTTCGGTCTGCCATTGCGCCAGATCACGCGCCGCTTCCCGAAGATCGACTTCGTGTTCCGCAGCCATTCGAGCGCCTCGCCGATTCCCTACTGCGTGGACGGCTATACCGAGGCCTTCCCGGACCTGCGCTCGCCGCGCGACTACATCGAGGAGTTCACGCGCTTCGCGCTGCACGTGGGCGCGCGCCACGCCGTGCCGTTCGCGAGCAACCATTGCTTCCTGCATCGCGATACCTACGCCTTCAACAACACGGCGGTTTCCCCCGAAGACGTGCGCGTGTTCTACACGCAGATGGCGCGCGAGACCGGCAGCGACAGCCAGTGCGTGGTCATGGCACCGGGCAGCCGCTGGAGCGCGGAGCAGGGCTTCGACATCCAGCCCTTCGACTATTCGAACCGCGGCGCGCACATCGCGGCCCTGCGCGATGCACACGCGGGCGCCCTGGCCGCGCACTACGACCTGGAAGCGCTGGCCACCGTAGACGTGGAGGGCGCGGAGAAGTATTTCGCTGCCTTCCTGAAATCGCTGCCGCTGATCCGGCCCCGCTGGCGCATCAACTTTCGGGTCACCGATGCCGCCGGCGCGCAATGCTTCGTGCTGGATTTCGCGCGACGCCGCGTGGAGCGCCGCGATGTCCCGGATTCCGCGGGACCCGTCATCGACGTGCCGGTGGTGGTGTTCAACGACTGCGTGAACATCCGCATGTTCTCGGCCTGGACCGCCTCGAAGCGGCTGCGCATCCACCTGCGTTCGCCGGCCGAGCTGAACATCGTCAATGGCGTGTTCTCGCTGCTGGATTTCTACGAGCTCGACATGCTGCCGCTGCTGCGGAATTTCTCGCCGCGTTCGCTGGGCGTGCGCGCGCGACGCTGGCGCGATGCCGTGGAGGCGGCGTCGTTGCTGGTGCGCCACCGGTTGCTCAAGCAGCCCTTCGACGTGGCCGCGCTGTACCAGCTGCCGGCGGCGAAGCAGGGCGGGACCTGAGGCCGAACATGCGCGTCCGGCGCATCCTGCACGTGGTGCCTACCTACTATCCCGCCGTGCGCTACGGCGGGCCGATTCGCTCCGTGCATGGCCTCGCGAGCGCCATGGTTCGCCGCGGCCACGAGGTGCAGGTGTTCACCACCAGCATGGATGGTCCGGGCGACCTCGACGTGCCGCACGACCGGCCGGTGATGATGGACGGCGTGTCGGTGAACTATTTCCCCGTGCCGGCATTCCGGCGTCTCGCCTGGTCTCCGGCCATGGGCCGCGCGCTGCGCGAATCCGCGGGCAACTACGACCTGCTGCACCTGCACTCGGTGTTCCTGTGGCCGCTGCAGGCCGCGGCGCGCGCCGCGGTGCGTGCCGGCGTGCCCTACCTGCTGGCGCCGCGCGGCATGCTGGTGCGCGACGTGATTCACGGCCGCAGCCGCTGGGCCAAGAGCGCGTGGATCGAACTCTTCGAACGGCGCACGCTGCGCGATGCGGCCGGACTGCACGCCACGGCGGACATCGAAGTCGACGACGTGCGCACGCTGGGCCTCGACTTCGACACCGCCTATTGCGTGCGCAATGGCGTGGACTGGCCGGCGAGTTTCACGTCGCTGGAGCAGGGCAGTTTCTCGCAGGTGCCGCGGCCCTACGTGCTGTTCCTGAGCCGGCTCAGCTGGAAGAAGGGACTGGATCGCCTGATCCGCGCCTGGAAACACGTGCCGGGCCTGCCGCTGCTGATCGGCGGCAATGACTACGAGAACATGATTCCCGGCCTCACCGAGCTCGCGCGGCGCGAAGGCGTGGCGGCACGCGTGCGCTTTCTCGGCGAAGTCAGCGATCGCGACAAGTGGGCGCTGTATGCGAATGCGCGCCTGCTGGTGCTGCCGTCGTACTCGGAAAATTTCGGCAACGTGGTGGCCGAGGCCATGGCCATGCGTTGCCCGGTGGTGGTGACGCGCGCCGTGGGCATCGCGCCGCTGGTCGAACAGCAGCGGGCGGGATTGATCTGCGGCGACTCGCCCGCGGACATCGCCGCGACGGTGAATCGCCTGGCCTTCGATGACGACCTGCGCAACGCCTGCGGCCAGCGCGGACGCGAGGCCGTGGAGACGCTGCTGTCCTGGGATGCGGTGGCCGCGCAGATGGAAGAGGTGTACGAACGCGTGCTGGCGCGCCAGCCGCCGCTGTTCGCCACGGCGTCATGAGCCTCGCCAGTCGCGTCGCCGCCGCTTCGCGCGATGCGCGCACCACGTTCTATGTCTCGTGGAACGCGCTGTTTTCGCTGGGCGTATTCGTCGCCGCGCTGGCGGGCCCGGGACTGAATCCGCGGCCGCTGTACCTGGGGCTGCTCATGGCCATCTGCAGCACGCCGCTGCTGTGGCTGCGGCAGCTGAACGGCCGGTTCGTGCTGCTCAGCGTCTTCCTGCTGGCCTACTTTTATTTCTATGGCGCCGCCGACCTGGTGGCGCTGTTCGCCGAACACGTGTCCACGGGGGCCAGCGGACTGCTGAGCCTGGCCGAAATCACCATTCTCGCGGCGGCGTTGATGGCGGTGGGTGGCTACCGGCTGGCGCTGGGACTGCATTCGACGCGCGACCCCGCCCCGGTGGCGCGCGACTATCCACCGTCGCTGGTCATCGGCGCCGGACTGGTGTTGTGGATCGCCGGCATGGCCGGTGTCTGGTGGTGGCAGGTGCACTTCCAGAACGATGCCGTGACACTCAACGAAGGCATCAATTCCAATGCCATCCTGCTCGGCGTGCTGGCGCGCATGCTCGAACCCCTGGGCGCGGTGATGCTGGCCTACGGACTCGCGGTGACTCGCAGCCGGCTGCTGCTGCTCGTGGTCATCGGCCTGCTGGCGGCGCAGGCCATGGTGGGTTTCATCGGCGACAGCAAGGAAACCGCCATGCGCGGCGTGATCATCCTGATCATGGCCGCCTTCCTCATCGACGGCCGCATCGCGCGCGGCTGGATCACGGTGCTGGTGGCCTTCGCAGTGCTGGTATTCCCGATCTTCCAGGCCTATCGCGCCGAGGTGATGCACGTGCGCGGCATGTCGCGCGCCGACGCGGCCAGCGACATCTTGCGCAGCATCAAGCTGGCCATGGGTGCGCGCGACAAGGTGGAGCGCAGCTTCAACGAAGACTACAAGGTGCCGAGTTTCATCGAACGCACGGCGCTCAAACCCACGCTGGAGCTGTTCATCGACAAGACGGGTGTGAAGGCGCCATTCCAGGATGGCCACACGCTGGGCCTTTATTTCACCGGATTCGTGCCGCGATTCATCTGGCCCGACAAGCCGGCCGCCTCGATCGGCCAGCTCATGAACCGAGAGTTCCGCGTCTCCGAAGATCCGAATACCTACATCTCGACCACGTTCCTGGGCGAGTTCTACTGGAACTTCGGGTATGCCGGAGCGCTGCTCGGCATGCTGGGTTACGGTTTCCTGCTGGGGTTCATCAATGCGCGCTGCGATCTGTCGGAGCGTCGCACGCTCACGCGGCTGCTGGTGCTGGTCACGGTCATCTACATCAGCATCGTGCGCTTCGAGGGCAGCCTGGCGCTGCAGTACATCCTGCTGACGCGCTCGCTGATCCTCATCGGGCTCATGCACCTGCTGTTCGCGCGCGTTCCCGTGTCCGGGCGCGAGGCTGCGGGCCGGGAAGCGGCGGCCGCGCCGGCGCCGCTGATCCACGCGCCCCAACTACTGCGGTGAACCCTGGCTGCTCAACGGCATTCGCAGGCGTCATCGCCTCCCGCGCACCAGGCGAGATTGCCGGCCGCGGCGAGCGCCACGGGCGTGCGCACGCCGGGGCAGGAATTTCCGTCGAGCACCGCTCGCCGCACCTGCGCGCCGGCCGGAATGGCGATGCCGGTGCGCGTGCCGGCCAACCGGTTGCGGAAGATCAGCAGTCGGTCCACCAGCGGCCACTGGTGCGGGGCGGGGCCCGCGTACCAGGACAGGGGAATCCGGATGGCGGCACCGGCGCTGTCGGCGTTCTCGATGAGATTGTGCGCGATGCTGACGCCAAAGGCCTCCACCGGCGGATCCGCTTCGCGTGCCGCGCCGTGAGGTCCGCGGATGCCGGACTCGCTGGCGGCCAGGCCGGCCGAGTATTCGCCGCGAATTTCGTTGCCGCGGATTTCCAGGAAGCCCTGGAAACTGGTGACGCCGGACTTGTAGGCCTGGTGAAACAGGATGCCGTCGGTGTCGAACTGCTGGTTGTGGGCCACGACGGTGTCGGTGGACTGCGCCCACAACGAGATGAGGCCGGATTCGGGCTCGCTGCGATTGCTCTTGCGGCAGGGCGCGCGCCCGTCCACGCGATTGCCGACGATCAGGGTCTGCCAGAAGGTGCGCGCCAGCGTGATGCGGCTGCGTCCGGGCTGCGGAACCACGTCCCAGGCGGGCGACACGCTGAGTGTGACGCGTCCGGTGCCGGCGTCTTCGACGATGCCGGTGACGCGACGCGCCTGTCCGAGCCCCGGGCCTTCGGCCACCTGCACCCAGTGGCTGCGGTAGTAACGAATGTCCACGGCATTGCCTTCGTGCCGGGCGAGCAACGGTCCCGGAACCGTGACCGCATCGGCGCTCGCAGCGACCACGGTGCGCGCCCACTCGAAGCCGGCGTGATTGTGGTTGTTGTCGAGCGCGATGGCTTCTCCGTCGCCCACCTTGTCGCCCGTGCAGCTCATCTGGTTGGCGGAGATCAGCAGTTGTTCCTGCGGTCCGCGCAGGTGCCAGAAGAACGCCGCGCGCCAGCCGGCCGCGTCGCCGGCGCCATCGAGACCGGCGGTGCTCACGCCGTCGGCGATGTTGTCGCTGAAGTCGAGGCGAGTGCCGGCGCCAAGCTCCGCGGCGCGCGCACCCTGTCGTTGCTTCAGGTCGATATAACTACCGGGTTCGAAGACATTGTGGCGGATCACCGTGTCTTCGATGCGAAAGATGTCGGCCACGTTGTTGCCGTCGCCGGCCAGCGAAATGCCGAGCACGCGCGCACGAAAGCGGTTGCCCGTGATCACCAGCTGGCTGATGGGGCGGCCGGCTTCGCGGATGGCGATGTCGGCTCCGCTGAATTCATTGTCGACGATGCTGACCTGGCGGATCTCGCGTTCCGCCGCCGGCACCTTGCGCCACCAGGCGCGCCCGAGTTGCAGGAACTCCGAGCGTTCGGCCGATCCGCGCGAGCGGTCGACGAAGCCGAGGCCGCTCACGCGGTTTTCGCCGGCAAGATTGAACAGCGGCGGCGAACCCCTGGCGCGATTCCAGGCCGCGCCCCGTTCGATGCGCGAACGTGCGGCACCATCGCCGACCAGCTGCACGCCGCGGGACACGTGGATGCCCTGCGTGGGTTCGACGCCCGCGGCCTGCGGGGCGTCGAGGCGCCAGGTTCCCGCGGGGAAATGCAGGGTCGCGCGCGTGGCCGCGGCCGCGCCCAACGCGGCCAGCACGCAGGCCGTGTCGTCGGCGTCGTCGTCCGCGCGGCAGCCGCCGAAGCGGACTTCCGCGACGCTGAGCGTCGTGGCCCGCGCCGGCTCCGCGCTGATGCGCAAACTACCGGACCACTCGCTCCAGTAACGGCCCTCGCGCGACACGCTCAGCGAGTAATCGCCAGGTGCCATGACGGCTGGCAGCTCGACCTCCGCGACGAACTCCGCGAGCCGCTCGCGCGGTGGCAGCGTCTCGAGCTCCAGCGGCTGCGGTCCGCGCAGGCGCACCCGCAGCGGCTGGTCGGACAACAGGTTGTGGCCGACGATGCGCAGCGTGCGCGACAGCCCGGGCACCGTGCCCCGCGTCGGCAGGACGGCGGGCGTGAGCCATTGCACGCGCGGATCGTTGACGAACACGGGATTGCTCCACTCGCCACCGCGATTGCGGATCGCCAGTTGATAGACGCGGCGTGCGTCGAGTTCGCGCGGCAGGCGCACCGCCAGCGCCTGCGCATCACTGGCCTCGCGAATTACCTCGGCAATTCCTGCCTGCGGGCCGTTACCGCTGGCAGGCGAGAAGTCCGCGGGCCAGCCCTCCGTGGGCTGCGTGATTGCCCGGTACGCCACGAGGTCATCGGCATCCAGTGGATAGCCCGCGAGCAGCAGCAGATCTCCGCCCGCCGCGTGTACCGGGCTCTGCAGCCCCGGCGTGGAGAAAAGTCGCGGCGCTTCGGCCAGCGCAGCCGCTCCCAGGCACAGTGCCATGCCCGCTGAGATTGCCCGGAGTCCTGAACGCGTGCGCGACATCCGGCGCGGATATCAGCACGCGCTTGTTGCACGCAGAAGGCGGCGGACATGAGTGCCGGTGCCATGCCGCGGCGTCGCCGCGTGTTCGTGTGGAGCGCGGTGTTCGGCTACAGCGGCCTGGCCTTCACGCTGGCCCGCAACGTGCTCATGGTGCCGCTGTACCTCCACTACATCGACCTCGGCGAATACGGCGCGTGGCTCGCCACCGGCGGCGCGCTGGTGCAGTTGCTGGTGGCGGATTTCGGCTTGAGCGGCGTGGTGACGCAGCGGGTGGCCGCACAGGCGGGTGGCCAGGATTCCCTGGCCATGCGCTCGCTGGCGGCGGCGGGATTGCTGAACGCCTTGCTGCTGGCGCTGCTGCTCGGGGCGGCGAGTAGTTTGATGGCGCTGTGGTTGCCCGCCACGCAGGGCCTGGAGGCGGCGCAGCGCGCGCGCGTGCTCGACTGCTATCTCATCGCCGTGGCGGCCAATTCCATCGGCATCGTCGCCATGTCGTCGCTGGCCGCCCTGCGGGGCGCGCAACGCCCCGCGGCCGCGGGTGGCGTGATGCTGGTGGCCGACGCCATCAGCGTGATCGTCACCGTCAGCGGCCTGTTCGCGGGGCTGGGCCTGTATTCGATCGCGCTCGGATTGCTGACCCGCTCGGCCTGCAACGCGATCGGCGGTCTCGGGATCTGGGCGTGGAGCTGGCGCGGCGCGGAACGTTTCGCCCGTCCGCCATGGCGCGACTCGATCGCCATGTGGCGCGACTCGGCACGCTTCTTCGCCACCTCCATCGCCATGCGCCTGCAGAACCAGGCCAATGTGCTGTTCGTGGGCGTGATGCTCGGTCCGCACGCGGCGGCCATCTATGGGCTCACGGTGCGCGCACACGAAACCGTGCACCTGGTGATGGGCCAGTTCAACACCGCGCTGGGACCCGTCTACGCACACCTCGCCGGCGCCGGTCGTCTCGATCGGCTGCTCGAGGTGCTGCGTGGCCTGCTGCCCATGATGGCGGCGCTGGCGGCCGTCGGCGCCGCCGGCGTGGTGGTGCTCAACGAATCCTTCGTCACGCTGTGGGCCGGGCACGAGGTGTTCGGTGGCGCGCGGCTCACGCTGTTCATGGGCCTGGCCTTGTGGGTTACCTGCGTGGCCTTCGTGGGCTACGAAGTGCTGCTGGCGCGCGGCGAGTTCGCCTTCATCGCGCGCATCTTCGCCGTCGGCAGCGCGGTGCACGTGGTCAGCCTGCTGTTGCTGCTGAAGTTCATCGGGCTGTGGGCGGCTCCGCTGGCGCTGGTGGCGTCATCGCTGTGCTGGGGAACGCTGGCCTGGCGCCGGCTGGCGGCGGACATGCGTGTGATCGGCCTCGATGCACGGGCGCCGCTGATCGAGACCGCGACCATCGGCGCCACCGCGGTGCTGTCGGCGGCGGTGTTGATGGCGGTATTGCCGGCCGCTGGTTCGTGGCTGGCCCTGGCCGGCGAGGCGCTGCTGGCCGCGGCCTTCGTGGTCGCGATGCTGCTGGTCCTGCGGCCGGGACTGCGGCGCCTGCTGCGCGAGGAAATCCTCTCGACCTTGCGCGCGTTGCGGGCGGCGTAGTCAGGCCTGGCGGCGCTTGCGCAGCACGGCCAGGTAGTTGGGATCCAGGGTCACGGTGTCGCCGCCGAAATAGAGCATGGCAACGGCACGCTCCGTGAGGCCCCGTGCTCCGAGCAGCAGCGTGCGCCGCAGGGCGCGCAGCGGGGTGGTTTCGGGCGGCAGCACGGGTCCGCGCAGGCATTCCACTTCGAGTCCGGCGCGGTGCGCGAACCACTGCAGCTTGGAGCGGCCGAGCGTGGTCACGTGCGTGGGATCACCGTGCTGGTGGATGCGGCCGAAGGGGCTGTCACCGTTCGGAAAACGCGCAATGAGCCGTCCCTGCGGCGCCAGCAGCGTCGCGACCTGCGACAGCAGCAGGCCCAGCCCTTCCTGCGGCACGTGTTCGAGCACGTCGAAGGCGATCACGTGGGTGAACTGCCCGCTGTGCCTCGTCAACGGCGCGGCGTTGAGATCACCGAAGGCGAAGCCCGAGCCCAGCAGCGAGCAGGCCTGCTCGACCAGCCGCGGATTGGCTTCGACGCCGTAGACCTCGGCCCCGGTGCTCGCCAGCCAGGCGAGCAGGGAGCCATTGCCGAAACCGAGTTCCAGCGCGCGCAGCCCGCGGCCATCGCGGATGCCCGTTTCCGCGGCGAAGTAGCTGGCCTTGCGCGCATCGAATTCGCCGAAGCGCTGGTCAGGCCATTGTTTCCAGTCGAGGTATTCGTCGCCGAAGGGCTGGGTTTCAGTTCGAGTATTCATCGGAGCCGCGTACAACTATCCGCTGCGCATTGCAGTGCCGTGACAGCGGCCGAAGACCCGAAATCGACACATGGCCTGTCTAGACTGCGGCCTCCCGAATTCGCAGGTGCGCGGTGAGCAGCATCGTCCGACTACCGCTGCCGCAGCCCGCGGCGCAGGCAGCCAATCCCCGGCCGCGTCTTCTCGTGGTGGGTCTGCAGAATTTTCACGACTCGATGGAATGGCACGTGCTCGACGCGGCGCGCGCCCTGGGCTGCGAGGCCTCGTTCTTCTCCACGCGCGGTTTCGCGGGACTGCGCGGCACCTGGCACAAGGCGGTCGACAAGTGCCGCGACCTGCTGCTGCGCGAGCCGGAGCGGCGCACGGAGCGGGAACTGGCCGAAGCCGTGGAGCGGCTCAAGCCCGAATTGATTCTCGTGGTGCTGGGCAACCGGCTGTCGCCAAAGACCGTGCGCCTGCTGCGCTCGCGCACCACGGCGCCCATCGTCTGCTGGTGCCAGGACCAGATGACCACGTTGGGCCGCCAATATCTCATCGGCTCCGGCTACGACGCCGTGTTCGTCAAGGACCGCTACCTGCAGGAGCTGTTCTCGCGCATGGTGCGGTCCACGCCGTTCCACTACCTGCCGGAAGCCTGCAATCCGCGCGTGCACAAGCCCATCGAGCTGGTGGACGACGACTATTACCGTTACGGCTGCGAGGTGATGCTGGCGGGCAGCGTGTATTACTACCGCCAGGAAATCCTGCGCACGCTCGGGGATTTCGACCTGCGCATCTATGGCACGCGGCCAGGGTGGCTGCTCGATCGACTCGACGGTCGGCGTATCGAACCCGAGGTCTGGGGTGACGCCAAGGTGCGCGCGGCGCGAGCCGCGTCGGTGGCGCTGAACACGCTGCACTATGCCGAAGTCGACGGACTCAATTGCCGTGCCTTCGAGCTCGCCGGCATCGGCGCCTTTCAGCTCATGGATCACAAGAGCGTGGTCAGCGAACACTTTCGCCCCGGCGAGGAGATCGAAACGTTCCGCACGCTCGACGAGCTGTCCGCGAAGATCCGGCACTTCCTGCGCATGCCGGAGCGCGCGAAGGCCATCGCCGAAGCCGGTCAGCGGCGCGCGCACCGCGACCATACCTACGAGGCCCGGTTGCGCGAGATCTTTCGCGTGGCCTTGCCGGCGCGCCAGGCGCGCGCATGAGGCCACGCCGCGTCCTGCTGCTGGTGTCGCAGGTGTTCGCCAATGGCGGCGTGCAGAGATTCAATCGCACGCTGCTCACGGCGCTGGAAACGCTGGGCATCGAATGCGAGGTACTGTCGCTGGCCGATACCGCCGAGGCGCAGGCAGCGGGGCAGAAGTTCGGTCCCGGCATCCGCGTGCGCGGTTTCTCGGGCCGCCGCACCGCGTTCGCCGCCGGCGTGGCGCGCGCACTGCTGTTTGGCGACCACGACCTGGTGTTGCTGGGCCACGTGCATTTCCTCGAGCTGGCGATGAGCCTGCGCTCCCTGCGTCGTCGGGCGCCGCGACTGTTCCTGGTCGTGCACGGCGTGGAAATCTGGGATCGGCTGCGCGGTTCGCGGCGTCGCTGGATGTCGCGCGTGGATCGCATTCTTTGCGTGAGCCGCTACACCGCGGATTCGATTCGCGCGCAGGCGCCGGAATTGCCCGCCGGCCGCATCGCGATTTTTCCCAACGCGCTCGCCGACCTGTGGGTGGAGCAGGCGCGCCGGCACGCCGCCGCGACCTCGGCGCCGCGCGCCGGCCGCTACCTTCTTTCGGTGGCGCGACTCACGCGCCACGACCGGCGCAAGGGCATTGCGACCACGCTGGATGCCTTCGCGCGCCTGGCCGATCGCGAGTTGCGCTACGTCATTGCCGGTGCCGGTGAAGACCTGACATACCTGCGCAATCTCGCCCGCCGGCTCGGCGTCGCGGAGCGCGTGGAATTTTCGGGCGCGGTCAGCGACGCCGAACTCGTCGCGCTGTACCGTGACTGCGAAGCCTTCGTGCTGCCCAGCGGGCAGGAAGGTTTCGGCATCGTATTCCTCGAGGCCATGTTCTTCGGCGCACCCGTGATCGCGGCGCGCGAGAAGGGCGCGGTCGACGTCATCCGCCACGAGGAGACCGGCCTGCTGGTTCCCTATGGCGATGTCGATGCGCTGCACGCCGCCCTGGCGCGCGTCATCGCGGACCCGGAGCTGCGCACGCGCCTGCGGACGCTGGCGCGTGCCGAGGTCACGGGGGAGGGCCCATTCACCGCGACGGCATTCGCGCGCCGGCTGGATGGCCTGCTCGATTCCCGTCGCGCGCCTCGGCTGGTGTTCGTGAACCGGTACTTCCATCCGGATGAATCGGCCACCAGCCGCATGTTGTCGGACCTGGCGCGCCGCCTGAGCCGCGCGGGCACGCCGGTGACCGTGGTGACGTCGCGGCAGCTGTACGACAACGCCGCCGCCAACCTGCCTGAACACGACGAAGTCGACGGGGTCGTGGTGCTGCGCGTGGGTGCTGCCAGCCGCGGCCGGGCCAAACTACTGGGCCGCGCGCTCGACTACCTGGATTTCCACCGGGCCGCTGGCCTCAGGCTGCTGCGGATGCTGACACCCGACGACGTGGTGATCGCCAAGACCGATCCGCCGCTGCTGGGCGTGACCGTGGCGCTGGCGGCGCGGGCGCGCGGTGCGACCCTGGTGAATTGGCTGCAGGATCTGTTCCCCGAGGTCGCCGACCAGCTCGGCGTTCCGATCCGTCCACGCTGGCTGGGCGGACTGCTCGAGTCGCTGCGCAATGCCTCGCTGCGCCAGGCGGCCTGCAACGTGGCCATCGGCGCACGCATGGCCGAGCGCCTCGTCGCCGCGGACATTCCCGCTCAGTCGATTCGCGTGATCCCGAACTGGGCCGACGTCGAGGAGATCACGCCGCGTCCCATCGCCGGCAACCCGGTGCGCGCGCGGTTGGGCATCGATGAGCAGTTCGTCATCGGCTATTCGGGCAACCTGGGCCGCGCGCACGAATACCAGACTTTCCTCGGCGCGGCGCGCCTGCTGGCGGAATCGCCCGACTACCTGTTCCTGGTCACCGGAGGTGGCGCCAAGGTCGAAGCGCTGCGACAGGAAGTGCGGGCCTCGGGCCTCGCCAGCTTCCGCTTCCAGGGTTACCAGGCTTCGGGCGATCTCGCCGACAGCATGGCCGCGGCCGACGTGCATCTCGTCAGCCTGCTGCCGGCCACCGAGGGCCTGATCGTGCCGAGCAAGTACTACGGCATCATGGCCGCGGGACGGCCGGCCATTTTCATCGGCGACCTGGACGGCGAACTGGCGCGCGAGATCCGCGCCAGCGGCACGGGCGCGGTGATCGCGGTGGGTGACAGCGAAGGACTGGCGCGCGAACTGCGGCGACTGCGCGAAGACCCGCTGCTCACCGCGACGCTGTCGCTGAATGCGCGGCAGCAGGCGGAGAAGCGGCACAACAGCTCACGTGCGATGAGTGCGTGGCTGTCGCTGGTGGCCGAGTTGCCGCCGGCGCGGGCGACGGCGGCCCCGGCACTGGTTCCGGACGTTCAGTCCGGTACGTAACGCGCCAGCGCCGGCAGGGCCTGCGCGGCGAAGCGCGCCGCGGAGCGATCGGCGTCGGCTTCGTCATCGCCGTCCGCCAGCGGAATCGCCAGCCGCACCAGCGCACCATCGGTGCGATTGCGCGTCAGCGCGTCCCAGAAGATGTACCACTTCACCAGGTACTCGTTGGTCAGGTGGCGGCCACGCTGCTGGAACCAGTAGTACACCACCTGCTTGCGGCCATCGAGTTCGATGACCACGCGATTCACGGCCAGCTCGCCGGCGCTGCCCGCGGCCAGGCTGCGCTCGTCGAAGGAACGGATGATCCAGCCACCGCCCGGAATGCAGGCGCGCGGCGAGTGCACCGAGCGGCCCGAGCGCTGCGAGTCGTACCAGGCCACGTAGATGTTCACGGGGCGCCGCGCGTCCTGGCCGCTGCCGTCCTGATAGTTGGCGAATAGATAGTCGTCGAGCAGCAGCTCGTTCACGTACACCGAGTCCACGGCCGCGCGCTCGCCCTGCCAGCTGCCGAGCCGGTCCGGAAACTCCACCAGCGAAGCCCGCTCCGGTGACAGCTCGGCGCGCGCGGGAACCAGCACGTGCAGCAGCGAGGCCACGCCCACCAGCGCCACCGCACCATAGAAAGAGGCGGGCAGCGGCTGGCGTTCCGGTCCGGGCACAGGCTGCTCGGCGCGCGGCGGCGGTGCGAAAGCGTCGCGCAGGTCCACGCGCGGGCGCGTGGTGCGTGCCAGCAGCGCACCCACGCCCACCAGCGCCGCGGTGCTCAGCATGAACACCACCCAGCCTTCGAAGTCGTGCAGCAGCCCCTCGGCCATGCGGATGCCCCAGTACTCCACCGTGATGCCGATGGCGCCGATGCGCAGGCTGTTCATCAGGATGGCGATGGGAATGCTGGAGGCGAACAGCAGCACGCGCTTCCACATGGGCGCGCGGAACAGGTGCGCCATGACGAAAGCCAGGGTCATGAGCGGGAAGAGATATCGCAGGCCGTCGCAGGCCTCGGCCACCTGCAATTGCATGCTCCCGAGGTCGATGACATTGCCTTCGAGATACACGCTGATGCCGGCCATGCGGATGATGGCCACGCCCAGCCACGACGACCACAGCTGCATCTGCAGCGACAGCGAGTTGTTGAAGAACGCCGGCAGCGGGACCATGAACACCAGGATCAGCAGCGGCATCCACAGGCGGCGGAACACCTCGCCGCCGGTCAGGGCCAGTACCACGCCATACAGCGCCAGCAGGAAGCCGTACTGCACGATCCAGTAGATAGTCGCGAGGTCGCCGACCAGCCACAGCGTGGCGCCGGCCAGGATCAGCGCCAGTCCCCACCACGAGCCGGTGAAACGCATGCCGCGCAGCTCGTCGCGGCGCAGCCAGATGAGATACAACGACAGGAAGGGAATCAGCACGCCGTGGCTGTACTCGGGCTGCAGGTTCCAGACGTCGATGAACTTGCTCAGTGCCTCGCGGTAGGGCAGGACCGTGAGCAGCGCGGCGGCGGCAATCAGCAGGTAGGCAAGCGGCGGAAAACGCAGACGCAGCATTGTTTGAAGTTTTCGGGGCGTGGCGTGGAGCCGGCATCCTGCAGGATGCGTAAGACGATTCGGTTACAAACGGCGCGTTGACTGACGCCTGTCATGCAAACGCAAGGAAGGCGTGGAAGGCTCTGGCCCGCCCGCGCCACCTGTCACAGGCCCATGCCCGAACTGTCCATCGACAACATCGCCAACCGCGCGGCGCGCAAGTATTCGCGGCACGAGCAGTGGCTGCGCGTGGCCTGGATGCTGGGCCGCTGGCTGATGCTGAGCCCGCGTCCCTGTTTCGCCTGGCGGCGCTTCGTGCTGCGCCTGTTCGGCGCGCGCGTGGGGGCGGAGGTGCATGTCTATCCCTCGGCGCGTTTCGTCATGCCATGGAACGTGGAGCTCGGAGACTTCGCCGCGGTCGGCGACGACGTGCTGCTCTACAGCCTCGGCAAGATCCGCATCGGCGCGCATGCCGTGATTTCATATCGCGCGCATCTCTGCGCCGGCACGCATGACTTCAACGATCCGGCCTTGCCGCTGCTCAAGCCGCCCATCGAGATTCGCACCGGCGCGTGGATCGGCACCGATGCCTTCATCGGTCCCGGCGTGACCGTGGGCGAGGGCGCGCTGGTCGGGGCGCGCGCGGTGGTGGTGCGCAACGTGGACGACGGCATGGTGGTGGCCGGCAATCCGGCCTGTGTCATCGGGCGGCGTCGCACCGGAGCGCGCGCCTGATGGGCATCTCCGTGGTCGTGCTCACGCTCAACGAGGAGCTGAACCTCGCGGGCTGTCTCGAGTCGGTGCGCTGGTGCGACGACGTGGTGGTGCTCGACTCCTTCAGCCGCGACGCCACCGTGGCGATCGCGGAGAAATACGGTGCGCGCGTGGTGCAGCGCGCCTTCGACGACTACGCGCGCCAGCGGAACCACGCGCTGCGGGAGATTCCGTATCACCATCCCTGGCTGCTCATGCTGGATGCCGACGAACGCGTTCCCGTGGAGCTGCAACGCGAGATGCTCGCCGCGGCCCAGCGTGCCGGCGACGACACGGCCATGTTCCGCATGCGCCGCAAGGATCACCTGTTCGGCCGCTGGATCCGCGGCAGCAGTGGTTATCCGACCTGGTTCGGCCGCCTCATGCGCATCGGGCGCGTGCGCGTCGAGCGTGCGATCAACGAGGAGTATCACGCCGACGGAGCGGTGGCGGAGCTCGAAAACCACCTGCACCACTTCCCGTTCAACAAGGGATTCGGCGCATGGATCGAGAAGCATGATCGTTATTCGACCATGGAAGCGGAACTGCGCCTGTCGGGCGGCGCACTCGAGGCGCGCACCACGGAGCTCTTCTCCAGCGATCCCACGCAGCGGCGCAAGGCGCTCAAGTCCACGCTGTACCGCATGCCGGGCCGGCCGCTGCTGGTGTTCCTGGCGCTGTATTTCTTCCGCGGCGGAATTGTTGAAGGCCGCGCTGGACTCACCTTCAGCCTGCTGCGCGCCTGGTACGAATACATGATCGACTGCAAGTACTTCGAACTGCAGCGGCGCGCGCGCGGACTGCCGGTGTGAGCGGCATGGCGGTGGGACTGTTCATGCAGTTCATCTTCGCGCTGCTGCTCGCGGCGGCGTGTATTCCGCCGCTGGCCCGGCTGGCGCCGCGGCTCGGCCTCACCGATCAACCCGACGCACGCAAGGTGCACTCGGTGCCGATTCCGCGGGTCGGCGGCGTGGCCATGGCCATCGGCATCCTGGTGCCGGTGCTGCTCACGCAGTCGCTCGATGGGCCGCTGGTGGGATTTCTCGCCGGCGCGCTCACGCTCATCGTCTTCGGCATCTGGGACGACCGCGCGACCCTGGGTTATCGCGCCAAGTTCACGGGCCAGATCCTCGCCGTGGTGCTGTGCATGTGGCTGGGCGACGTGCGCATCGAAAGCCTCACCGTCGATCAGCGTATGCCCCTGCCGGCGCCACTGAGCGCGGCGTTGACCTTCCTGTTCCTGGTGGGCGTCACCAACGCGGTCAATCTGTCGGATGGTCTCGACGGCCTGGCCGGTGGCATGTCGCTGCTGTGCCTGTGCGCCATCGCCCTTCTGGCCACCGTGAGCGGCAACACCACGGTGCTGGCGCTGGCGCTCATCGAGTGCGGCGCCATTCTCGGCTTCCTGCGTTTCAACACGCATCCCGCGCAGATATTCATGGGCGACAGCGGCAGCCAGCTGCTGGGATTCTCCATCGGCGTGCTGGCCATCCTCGCCACGCAGGGCGAAGGCACGCCGGTGAGCGCCGCGCTGCCACTGCTGCTCCTGGGTCTGCCCATCCTCGACACCTTCGCCGTCATGTGGGAACGCATCCGCGCCGGCAAGTCGCCGTTCTCGCCCGACCGCAACCACCTGCACCACAAGCTGCTGGCGCTGAACTTCGCGCACGCGGAGGCCGTGGCGCTGGTCTATCTATTGCAGGTGGCGCTGTTCCTGGTGGCGTACTACCTGCGCTTCGATTCGGACCTGGTCATCCTCGGCGTGTTCCTGGTGTTCGCGGCCACGGCCTACGGCACGCTGCGCTGGGCCGGCGCCACGCAATGGCGCGCGCACTCCGGTCGTGCGTTGCCACTGGTGAGTCATGCGATCGACTGGCTGCGGCGCGCACCGCTGGACCGGGCCGCGCGTGCCTGCACCTGGATCATGGGCGCGGGGCTGGTGGTGTATGCCTTCGCGGCCATTTCCATCGCGGGCCAGGTGGGCCCGGACCTCGGCGTGTTGTGCGCGGCGTTGCTCGCCGTGCTGGTCGCGTCGTCGTGGCGACGCGCGGACTCGGGTACGTGGCTGGAGCGCGTGGTCGCCTACGTGGCGGTCGTGGTGGTGGTGTATCTCGACCAGACCACGGCAGCGGGGCAGGGCTGGGCAATGGCGAGCTGGGCACTGGTGGCGCTGGTGGGCGTCGCGGCCCTGTTGCGCATGGCCTTTGCCGGTGCGCGCGGTTTCGAAATGACTTCGCTCGATCTGCTCGTGGTGTTCGTGGCGCTGGTGGTGCCGCTGCTGCCCGGTCCGGTGCGGTTGCCCGAGATGCTCACGGGCGGCATCGCGAAGACGCTGGTGCTGCTCTATGCCGTCGAGACTCTGCTCGCGGGCGAGCTGCGCCGTCCGCTGCCGCGCACGATTCTCGCGCTCACGTTCGCGGCGGTGACGCTGCGCGGATTTCTCTTCAGCTGAGGCGCGCTCGTGTCGGTGACGTGTCACACGATGGTCACGGCGTGGACATACAGTGCGCCCTCTCAAAAAGTACTCGGGGATTCTCTGTCGATGACTCGTGGTCGCGTCATGCGCCTGGGGATGGCTGTCGCCATCGTTTGCGTGACTGCCGCGCTCGGTGCGTGCGGCGGCGCGCAGTCGCGGCTGGCTTCCCACGTGGAGCGCGGCAAGCAGTACCTCGAGCAGGGCAATCACCAGAAGGGCAGCGTGGAATTCCGCAATGCCCTGCAGATCGATCCGCGCAATGTCGAGGCACGCGTGCTCGCCGGACGCGCGGCCGAGCAGGGTGGTGACTACCGCGCGGCGGTGGGTTCGTATCGGGCCGCGCTGGCGGTCGACGAGTTCAGCGTGGCGGCGGCCGCGCCGCTGGCGCGCATCATGGTGTTCGCGGGCGAGAGCGCCCAGGCGACCGAACTACTCGCGCCGCTGCTGGTGAAATACCCGCAGGATGCCGAACTGCTGACCGTGCGCGCGGCCATCCGCCTGACGAAGAAAGACGTCGCCGGCGCGCGCGCCGACGGCGAGGCCGCGCTCAAATCCGACCCCGACAACGAGAATGCCGTGGCGCTCATGGCGGCCCTGTACCGCCAGCAGAACGAGGGCGCGCGTGCCGAGGAGCTGGTGCGCGGCACGCTGGCCCGCAAGCCGGGCTCGGTGGATCTGCGCGAAGTGCTGGCCAATCTCTACGCCGCGGCCGGTGAAAGTGCGCGCGCCGAGGCGGAAATGCGCGAGGTCATCCGCCTGCGACCGGAAGAACTTGCCCGTCGCACGCGCCTCGCCCTGTACCTGGCGCGTGCGCAACGCCTCGACGACGCTCAGCAGGTGCTGGCCGATGCCGTGCGCGCGCTGCCGGACGAAAATGCCGCCAAGATCCAGCTGGCGGATTTCGTCGCCAGCCAGCGCTCGCGCGAGCAGGGCGAAAAGACGCTGCGTGAATTCATCGCGGCGGACCCGAAGAACGACGACCTGCGCCTGGGTCTTGGAGCCCTGCTCCAGCGCAGCGGTGCTACCGATGACGCGCTCGGGGTGTACCGGGAGCTCGCGGAGCGCGGCGGTGATTCCCCCGGCGCGTTGGTGGCCCGCAATCGCATCGCCACGCTGCAGATTGCCGCGGGCGAGTTCGCGGCCGCGCAGCAGACCATCGATGCGGTGCTGGCGCTGAACCCCCGCGATCGTGATGCGCTCACCCTGCGCGGCAATCTCGCGCTGGAACGCGGTGATGCGCGCGCGGCGATCGCCGACCTGCGCGCGGTGCTGCGCGAGCAGCCCGATGCGCTGATGGTGCGACGTGCCTTGGCGCGTGCGCACCTCGCGAATGGCGAGCCCGCGCTGGCGGAGGACACGCTGCGCGAGTCACTGCGGCTGGCGCCGGCCGATGCCTCGGTGCGCATCGACCTCGCGCAACTGCTGGTGCAGACCCAGCGCGCGGCGCAGGCCATCACCTTGCTCGAGGAGACCGTGCGCCAGGCACCCACCGACGCGCAGGCGCGCGAGATGCTGGTGCGCGCTCACATCGCGACGGGTGACCTCGCCGCCGCGCGCATTGCCGCCGAAGACCTGAAAACCCTGCGCCCGGACTCGGCCAGCGGCTACTACCTCGCGGGACTCATCGCGCAGGCCGATCGCCGCAACGACGACGCCCGCCGCGAGCTGGAACGCGCCGTGGAACTGTCGCCGGGTGCGGTGGACGCGCTCGTGGCATTGACGCGCCTCGACGTGACCCAGGGACGCGAAGCCGCCGCCGAGAAGCGCGTGCGCGCCGTGGTGCAGGCGCAGCCCGCCAGTGCGCCGGCCCACAACCTGCTCGGAGAATTGCTGATGCAGCGGCGCCAGCCGGCGGCGGCCGCCGAGGAATTTTCCCAGGCGCTGAAACTCGAGCCGCGCTGGTCGGTGGCGCATCGCAACCTGGCGCTGGTGCGCAACGCACAGGGTGACCCGGCGGCCGCCCGCGCCGTGCTCGAAGCCGGCATCCAGGCGACGGATCATGCGCCCGACCTGGTCATCGAGCTCGCCACTGTCTACGAACGCGAAGGGCGGCCCGACGCCGCGATCACGCTGTACGAGTCGCTGCACCAGCGCCGTCCGGCCGATGACATCGCGGCCAACAACCTCGCCATGTTGCTGGTCACCTACCGCACGGATCGCGCCAGCCTCGATCGCGCCAAGGCGCTCACCGAAGACTTCGGCGGCTCCGAGAGCAGCACGCTGCTCGACACCAGCGGCTGGGTGCGCCTCAAGAGCGGCGACGTGGACCAGGCGCTGCAGCTGCTCGAGCGGGCCGCGAACCGCGCGCCCGAGTCGCGCGTGATCCGCTACCACCTCGCGATGGCGCAGATCCAGGCCGGCCAGCACGAACGTGCGCGCGGCAATCTCGAAGACGTGCTCAAGGACGACAGTCAATTCTCGGGTCGCGATGCGGCGCGCGCCGCGCTCGATTCACTCAGGCGCCGCAACAGTTGAGGTTCACGATGCGTAATTTCCGCCGCTGGCTTTCCGCCGCTGTCCTGTTTGCGTGGGGCACCGCCCAGGCGCAGACGACGTTGCTCGACGAGGTTCGCACCGTGGGCACGCAGGGCGAGGCGGTGCCGGTCGAGATGTCGTTCGTGATCGGCGCGGCGGGCAATTACGAAGTCGTGCTCACCGACCTGGGCGCGCCCGCGGCGCCGCTGGAATCCGTGCACCTCGCGCTGACGCGCGGCGCCACCATCGTGGGCACGCCGTTGAATGCGCCCGGAACGCTGACCTTTGCGGCCACGGCGTCCACCACCTACGTGGCGCGCGTCACGGGGCGTGCCGGCGCCGGTATCGGTTCGGGCCTGTTCCGGGTCGAGGTGCGCAATCCCGCCACCGGTGATGTTCACGAGCGTTTCGTGAATGTATTGGCGCCGGCGTCCGGCGTGCCGAGCGAAGGACAATTCGTCCAGGACTCGCCTTTGACCGTCACGGCCACCGGCAGCTATGTCGTGACTCTGCAGGATCTCGTGCTTCCGCAGGCCACCGACACCCTGTTGCTGGCGCTCGTGGAACAAGGTGGCTCGCTGGTCGCGGCGCTGGACAACACGGGTGGCAACACGGATACCGAGACCGTGACGCTGGACGCGACTCGCAGTTATCGCGTGTTCACCGTCGCGGTGCCGGCCACGCCGACCTCCGGAGGTCTGTTCCATTTTTCGATTGCACCGTCGGCTGGCGGCGCGGCCGCATTGCAGCGCGTGGTGCCGGTGGGCGGCACCGCGGCCCTCGGCTCCGCGACACTCGTTTCCGGAGTGCACGAGCTGTCGATGCAGGACCTGGACTTTCCCGAGCTCGCGGCCGGTGCCGGCGTGGTGCTGACGCAGGCGGGTGCGCCCGTGGCGCAGCTGTCCGCGGTCGGCGAAACGGATTTCACCGCGGTCGCCGGCGTACACGAGATCTATGCCTACGCCGCCGCGGCCGCCAATGAGCCGGCGGCCAGCATCAACGTGCGCATTGCGCCCGACGGCCAGCCGGCGGTGTTCAACATGGCGCGCGTGTTTGCCTCCGGTACCGAGGTCAAGGCGTTCAACTACGCGGCCTCCATCGGCAACGCGGCGAGATTCCGCGCGCGCCTCGCGGACTACCAGTTCCCGTCGGCGTTCACCTCCCTGGAATTCGCGGTGGTGCAGAACGGCGTGGTGCTGGGAACGCCGTTGCCCGGCGCCGGCACGCTCGACGTCGATGCCGTGCAGGGTCGTCTCGACCTGCTGGTGCTGGCCGACGCGGCCACCGCCGGCGGCTTGCTGGGAGTGGACGTGTCGCCCCTGGCGCTGGGACCCGCGGCCTTCGAGACCACCGAAGGCGTGGGCGGTGCGTTCACCGCGCGGCGCGTGGTGGTCAACAACAGCGCGAGCTTCGACGTGAACGTGGCCGATCTCGGCTTCCCGGCGGACTTCGCCAATCTGTCCACCGCCGTGACGCGCGGCGCGGATCGCATCGGCCTGGTATTCGGCGCGGGAACATTCTTCTTCGCCGCCACGCCGGGCAGCTATTTCGTCAACGTGATCGCCATGCCCGATGAAGACGAGGACGCCGGCACCTATTCGGTCGCGGTGATCGAACGTCCGGCGCCGCCCGTGGTCACGCTCACGGCCTCACCCGATCGCCTGACGAGTACCGGCGGCGCGGTGGATCTCACCTGGTCGTCACAGGCGGCCACTTCGTGCACGGCTTCGGGTGGCTGGAGTGGCACCAAGGCACTGAGCGGAACCGAGCGCTCGACGACCATCACCACGGCGACGTCGTTCACGCTGGCCTGCTCCGGGGCCGGCGGCACCACCACGCAGAAGGTGGACATCGCGGTGGCCGCGGCGGATCCGCCGAAGAGCGGCGGCGGTGGCGCACTCGACGCGGCCTGGCTCGTGTTCCTCGCACTGCTGCTCGGCGGAATCCTCACGCTGCGCGGCGGTCGCGGCGCGCGCGTGGCATTGGCCATGACCGCGCTGGTGGCGAGCCTGGGTCTCGCGGGCTGCGGTGGCGCCGAAGCACGCTTCGCGCGTTCCATGGAGCGCGGCGCGGAATATCTCGAAACCGGTGAGCTCGACAAGGCGCGCGTGGAATTCCGCAATGCCAGCCAGATTTCCCCGCAGTCGGCGCAGGCGCGCTACCAGGCGGGCGTGGTCGCCGAGCGCCGGCGCGATTTCAGCGAGGCCTTGGTGGCCTACAAATCGGCGGTCGACCTGCAGGCTGACTACCCCGAAGCACGCGCGGACCTCGCGCGCATCTACGTGCTCGGCGGCGCGCCGGACAAGGCGCTGGAACTGGTGGCGCCGGCACTGGTGCAACACCCGGACAACGTGAAGCTGCTCGTGGTCCGCGGCTCCGCGTACCAACAGTTGAAGCAGACCGAGGAAGCACGTGCCGATGCGGAGAAGGCCGCGAAGCTCGATCCCAAGGACGAGAGCGCCGCGGCCCTGCTGGCGTCCATCCTGCGCGCCAACGGCGAGCGCGACCGCGCCATCGCCCTCATCGAAGGCACGCTGAAGCACCGGCCCAAGTCCATCGACCTGCGACTGGTGCTGTCGTCGCTGCAGATCGAAGCGGGCAACATGGAGGCCGCCGGCGAACAGCTGCGGGAAGCCGTGAAAGCCGATCCCACGCAGCTGCCGCTGCGCTACCAGCTCGCCAACTTCGAGTTGCGCAATGGTAATGTCGACGCCGCGCAGAAGACCTTCGAACAGGCGGTGGCGGCGACTCCCGACAGCGACGATGCCAGGCTGGTGCTGGCGGAGTTTCTGGCGACGCACCGGTCACGCGAGGCGGGCGAATCCGCGCTGCGCGGCATGATCGCGAAGGACGAGGACAACCTGAAGCTGCGGCTCGGCCTCGCGGCGCTGCTGGAGCGTGCCGGCGCCGACAAGGAAGCGCTGGCCGAATACCAGGAGGTGATCACGCGCGGCAAGGATTCGCCTGATGTCATCACCGCGCGCAACCGGCTCGCCAGCCACTACGCCACGCACAACGACATCCCGCGCGCCGAACAGCTGCTCGCCGAGGTATTGCGTGACAACCCGCGCGACATCGACGCGCTGGGCCTGCGCGCGCACCTGGCGGTCAACGCGGGCAATCCTTCGGTGGCCGTGGTCGACCTGCGCACCGTGCTGCGCGAAATGCCGAGCTCGGTGCCCGGATACCGCATGCTGGCACGCGCCCACATCGCCAACGGCGAACCGGCGCTGGCCGAAGAGGCCCTGCGCAAGGCGCTGGAGCTGGCCCCGACCGACACCATGGCCCGCGTCGAGCTCGCGCAGCTGCTGACCCGCTCGGGTCGCGCCTCGGTGGCGGTCTCCATGCTCGAAGACGCGGTGCGACGCGCGCCCACGGACCAGGGTGTGCGTGAGGCGTTGGTGCGGGCCTATGTCGAAGTGCAGGACCTGGACGCCGCCACGCGCGCCGTCGAAGATCTCAAGACCCTGGCGCCCAACAGCGCCGTGAGCTACTCGCTGGCCGGACACGTGGCGCAACTCGACAAGCGCTTCGCCGATGCGGAGCGCGAATTCGAGCGGGCGCTCGAAGTGGATCCGCGCTCCATCGACAACCTGGCGGCCCTGTGCCGGTTGCAGATGGGGCAGGGCCAGGGCGCGAAGGCCCTGGCGCGTGTCGACGGCCTGCTCGGCAAATACGACGACAGCGCGGCGCTGCACAACCTGCAGGGCGAACTGCGCCTGGCCAGTGGCCAGTTCGCTCCAGCCGCGCAGTCCTTCGAAGCGGCCATCAAGCTCACGCCGAAATGGTGGCTGCCGTATCGCAATCTCGCGCTGGCGCGCTACCAGGCGAAGGATGCCGAGGGCGCGATCCGCGCCTACGAAGCGGGTCGCAAGCAGGTGCCGGGTGAAATCGCGCTGGCCGTGGATCTCGCCTCGCTCTACGAACTGCAGAAGCGCGTCGACGATTCGATCCGCGTCTATGAAGACTTCCTGAAGCTGACCCCGCGCAACGACCTCGCGGCCAACAATCTCGCCAAGGTCCTGCTCACGCATCGCCATGACGCGGCCAGCCTTGCGCGCGCGGCGCAGCTCACGGCCGGTTTCGCCAGCAGCCCCGACCCCGCGTTGCTCGATACCTACGGCTGGACCTTGTTCCGCCAGGGTGACTACGTGCGCGCGCAGGAAGTGCTGCAGCGCGCCTTCGATCGCGCGCCGGAATCCGGTTCGATCCGTTATCACCTGGCGCTGGTGCAGGTGCAGGCGGGTGACGTGAAGAAGGCCATCGACAATCTCGAGATCGCGGTGTTGAGCCCGCGCGGCTTCATCGGCCTCGCCGAGGCGCGCACGCTGCTGGTCGATCTCAAGTCGCGGGCCAGCTGATGGCACGCGCGACGGCATGGCCGCTGTTCTGCGCACTGCTGTGCCTGTCGCAGGTGCAGGCGCAGGAACCGGCGCCAGGACCTGCGCCCGCCGTCGCGGAGGAGTTGCCCGCGGTCGAAGCCACGGCCACCGACGCCAACGCCGCCCAGGAAACCTTCGACGTCATGGAATACCGCGTGCTCGGCAACAGCACGCTGGACGCGCGCGAGGTGGAGCGCGCGGTGTATCCCTATCTCGGGAATGCGAAGACCTTCGCGGACGTCGAAGCGGCGCGCGGCAACCTGGAACTGGCCTACCGCCAGGCGGGTTTCGGCACGGTGTTCGTGGACCTGCCCGAACAGAACGTGGACGACGGCATCGTGCGCCTGCGCGTCACCGAGGGACGCATCGATCGCGTGCGTATCTCGGGCACGAAGTATTACTCCAACCGCCAGATCCGCGCCGCGCTGCCGGCGCTGGCCTCGGGCAGCGTGCCGAAGATTCCCGAGGTGCAATCCGAGATCAACGCCTTCAACCGGCGTTCGGCGGATCGTTCGGTGGTGCCGGTGCTCAAGGCCGGGCGCACGCCGGGAACCGTGGACATCTCGCTGCAGGTGGCCGACCAGCATCCCTGGCATGGCTCGGTGGAGGTCAATGATCGCTACACCGCGCAGACCACGAAGTGGCGCACCAGCCTGCTGTTGAGCTACGACAATCTCTGGCAGCGCGAACACAGCCTTTCTTTCCAGTACCAGACCGCGCCGCAGGATCGCGAGGACGTCGAGGCCATGGTCGCCTCGTACGCCATGCCGCTGCGCCGCTGGGACAACACCACGCTGGTGTTCTACGGCGTGGACTCCGCCACCGACGTGGCGGCCCTCGGCAACATCAACGTGCTCGGCAACGGACGCATCTACGGCGCGCGGCTGCTGCACGGTCTGCCGGCGCGCGCCGACTTCAGCTCGAACCTGCTGTTCGGCCTCGACTACAAGGATTTCCTCGAAGACATCCGCATGGTGGACGACACCACGCTGGTGACGCCCATCGAGTACCTCAACTGGTCTTTCGGTTATTCCGGCTCGAAGAGCGCCGAAAACGTCATCACCAGCTTCGGCGCCACCGCCAACTTCGGCGTGCGTGGCGCCGTCAACGAGACGGTGGAGTTCGAGGACAAGCGCTTCAAGGGATCACCAAACTACTTCTACGTGCGCGGCAACCTGCAGCAGCTGTGGTACCTGCCGGCGCGTTTCATGATCGCCGGACGCGTGGGCGCGCAGTATTCCGCGACGCCGCTGGTGAGCAACGAGCAGATCGCCATCGGTGGTGCGGACACGGTGCGTGGTTATCTCGAATCCACCAATCTCGGCGACTACGGCTTCAACGGCGGACTCGAATTGCGCCACGACGCGCTGGCGCGCTGGCTGGACATGCCGCGCGGCGCGGCCTACGTGAGCCTGTTCTACGACGCGGGCGTGGTGGCCATCCAGGAACCGCTGCCGGGACAGTCGCGTCGCTTCGATCTCGCCAGCTACGGTGCGTCATTGCGCATCGCCGGCTGGTACGGACTCGACCTCGATCTCGCCTGGGCGCATGCGCTGACGCCGTCCGGCGACACGCTCGCGGGCGACGAGCGTTTTCATTTCCTCATGCGCTACGGATTCTGAAAACGTCGCGCTGAATCCGGGCCTTACGGATTCACCTTATCTTCGTCCAACCGTCATATAGCCGGCAGACCATGACGCCCGCTCGCTGCTGTAGAGAGACGGCGAGTGGTGCGAACAGATTGGTGGCGTCTTCCGGTCGCGATGAATCTGCTTGCGCCTACTTCACCAAATCCAAGGAGTTCCGTAATGAAATTCAAGATGAAGCACGCTGCCGCCGCGCTGGCGCTCGCGATCGCGGGTCAAGCCGGTGCGCAGACGCTGACCGCGCTTCCGGGAACGGGTAACCCGTCGCTGTTCTTCGTTGCCATCGACGAAGCCGCCGGCCGTTCCTACTTCTCCGAAATGGTTGCCACCGCCGGTTCGACCACGACCGGTGCCCTGCGCATGGACGATGTCCTGAGCAATCCCACTGGCAGCTGGACGATCAACCTGTCGGGCCTGAACGCCTTCACCGCCGGCTCCAGCACCCCGCTGGCCGACATCTACGGTGGATTCGGTGCCGCCGAAGCCAACCCGACGGTGGGTGGTGGCACGACCGTGCAGACCGGCTCGCGCCGCATCCTGGCCAGCGTCGCGGAAGATGCGCCGGCTCCGAACTACAACAACGGCATGGTGCTGAACGCCCCCGGTTTCATCACCAACTTCCACAACAGCTTCCAGGGCGTGGGCGATGGCCTGTGCAACACCAGCCCCTGCGTCGCGACCAGCGGCAGTGCGCTGAACTACGCCGGCCTGACGAACCCCAGCCTCCAGGGCATCGGCCTGCAGCTCGGTCTGTCGGCGGGTCCGACGACGGCTGACAGCCTCTCCGGAACCGTGGCCTGGGACCTGTACCTGGCCGTGAGCAATTCCAACACGCAGATCCTCGCCGCCACGGTGACGCAGCTGGCGCTGCGCGCTGTGCTCAACCTCGCCACCAACACGCTGACCATCTCGTCGCCGAACATCGTTCCGGTGCCGGCTGCCGTCTGGCTGTTCGGTTCGGCCGTGCTGGGCCTGGTGGGCGTGGGTCGTCGCAAGAAGGGCGCCCTGGCCAACAACGGCCTGGTCGCCGCCTAAGGAGTTCATGATGAAGCTTTCCAAGTCCATGATTGCCCAAGCGATCGGTTCGGCGCTGGCTCTGACCGCCGCCTCCCAGTCGCATGCTCTCGACATCTCGAACTACAACGAAGCCAGCCAGGTCACGCTGTACATCAGCGGCGCCACGGCGGTTCGTCCGGGCCTGCTCAAGCTGTTCCAGCTGAACAACGCCAACAACGGTATCTGTGCCGACAACACGCTGGACCTCTACCAGTCAGCGGACGGCCTCAAGTACCTGGCGCTGTGCACGGGCCGCGTCGGCGGTGCCAACCCGCTGCCGGCTGCCCTGCAGGGCACGCGCATCGCGGTCCACAAGACGGACCAGGGTGGTTCGGGTAACGGTGTCGCGCCGGTTGCTCGCAACCTGGGTGCCGCGAGCCCGGATTTCTGGAACGTGCCGGCGGGCGGTGGATTCCTCACCACCTGCGCGGGTGCCACCACGGCGCCGACGGCCGGTTCGACCGGCTTCTCGACCTTCGTGTTGCACACGGGCTGCGCCAACACCCCGATCCAGGATCGCATCCCGGACGCGGGTATCTCCGACCTCGAGCCCGGCATCTTCCGCACGGCGTTCTCGCCGGCGCTGAACTCGGCGGAACTCTCGGCCATCCCCGGCAACGCGATCTCGTCGGTGGTGTTTGGTGTTCCGGTGACGCTGCGCGCGCGTGACAACATGCAGCGCATCCTGTTCCCGACCACCAGCGCCTGCCATCCGTCGAACGCGGGTTATGCCGCGGCGGACGAGACCGAAGCCTGCGCGCCGAGCCTGACCCGTGCTCAGCTGGCCGCGCTGTACTCCGGCAACTACTTCGACTGGTTCAACATCATGGGTGATGCCGTCGGTGAGAGCGTGGGCTCCCCCGATGCGACCGGCACCAACGACCTCGCCGACGGCGGCGAAGTGTTCGTCTGCCGCCGCGTGGGCACCTCGGGCACCCAGGCCACGTTCGAAACGCAGCTGCTCGGCCAGCGTTGCGTGTCGGCCGTTCCGACCTTCGTGACCCAGGCCAACGATCCGACCCACGTCACCGAAGGCAGCGGCAGCGGCAACGTCGTCTCCTGCATGACGGCGGCGAACACGGCGGGTCGCGGCGCCATCGGCGTGCTGAGCATGGAGTTCAACCCGGACACCTCGCGTACCGCCACGGACAGCGGCTTCCGCTTCATCAAGATCGACGGCACGGCTCCCTGCCTGCTGCCGATCGTGCAGTCGAAGTACAGCTTCCTCGGCGAGTCCACGATCCAGTGGCGCATCTCGGCCATCAACGGCCTGGGCGCGCTGGGTGGTGCCACGCTGAACCTCGCGACCGCGGTGCGTGATCGCATCGGCGCCCCGGCGGTGGTGAACGACCTGAACACGGCGTTCAACCATCCGATGTGCTCGGCTCTCGGCACTGGCGCGCTGGTCGGCAACGCCCTGTCGAACGCGGCGACGGCCCCTGTGCCGCCGTTCGTGGTCGGCGGCGGTGGCACGGGCGACGTGGTCGCTCGTCCGATCCTCACCAAGTCGCGTGGCGTGCTGGGTGCGAACTCCTGCGGCGCCATCATCGACGTGCTGCCCTCGCAGCTGGTGAATTGATCAGTCGATAAGAAGAAGAGTGGTACGGCCCGATCCCGCATGGAAGCGGGGTCGGGCCTTTTCGCATTTTTGTCACAGAGCAACTTCAAGATCGCCGCACGATGAAAAAGAACACTGGCGCCTTCTCGGTCTCGGCCACGGGCGCAGCCTGCGGTTTCCTCGCGAGTTTCGTGGCAACGCCAGTGGCGGCACAGGACGCCGTGCTGCCGGTGCCGGATGTGACGCGCTGGGTGGGAACCGGGCAGGCCACGGGTGTGGTCAGCGGCAATACCTTCAACATCAACCAGACGTCGCAGAACGTCTCGCTCAACTGGCAGTCCTTCGACATCGGCAAGGACGCCACGGTGAATTTCCTGCAGCCCTCGGCGGACGCCGTGGCGCTGAATCGCATTTTCCAGGCGGACCCGGTGAGTATCCGCGGTGCGCTGAATGCCAATGGCGAGGTGTATCTCCTCAGCCAGAACGGCATCATTTTCGACAAGACCGCGCAGGTGAACGTGCGCGGCCTGGTGGCCACCACGTTGAACATCACGCCCGCCGCCGAAGAGTTTGGCCTGACGCGGGCACTGGAATTCAACACCCCCGCGTTCGAAGCGGCTCTCGATCCCGAGGGAAATCTCGCGAGCAAAGATATCTCCGTGCTCAACGGTGCGCGCATCACCACGCCCAATGGTGGCCGCGTTTTCATGTTCGCGCCCAACGTGACCAACGAAGGCTCGATCAACACGCCCGATGGGCAGACCGCGCTGGCCGCGGGACAAAAGATTTATCTCACCGCCACGGATCCGTCCATTCGCGGTCTCGTGGTCGAAGTCGACCAGGGCGGTACGGTCACGCATGGCAGCACCGAAACGGCCGGAACGGCTGCGGCGGCCAGCATTCGCGCGGATCACGGCAACGTGACGCTGGTGGGTCTCGCGGTGAATCAACTGGGCCGCATCTCCGCCAGCACGGCGGTGCGTAGCGGCGGCTCCATCCGGCTGATGGCGCGAGAGAGCGTGGTCTCCGGCGAAGGCACGAGCGGGTACCACGGCGGCACCGTGACCTTCGGCGCCGGAAGCATCACCGAGGCAAACCCGGACCTCGCGGACAAGGAACTCACGCTCGATGCCAACGAACAGCCCAAGGGCCGAATCCAGGCCGCCGGCCACGAGATTTTTTTGCGCTCGGACAGCGTGGTCTCGGCCAAGTCCGGAGAAGTGAGCTTTGTCGCGTCGCCCACCGGCGCAGTCACCAGCGAGGTGAGCGCCGACAGCCGCGTGTACATGGAGGACGGCAGCCGCATTGACGTCTCGGGCGAGTGGGTGGACCTGCCGGCCGAACGCAACCTGCTCACCGTACGACTGCAGGGCGCGGAATTGCGCGACTCACCCGTGCAGCGAGACAGTGCGTTGCGTGGGCAGGTGGTGACGGTGGACGTGCGTCGTCGCGGCACCACCGCCGATGGTCGCAGCTGGATAGGCACGCCACTGGCGGATCTCAATGAGGCCGCCCAGGGCGTGAGGCGCTCGGTAGCGGAACGCAACACCACTGGCGGCAGCGTGAATTTCGACGCGCGCGGCGACGTCATCCTGGCGCCCGGATCCACCATCGATGTTTCGGGCGGCGGTGTGCGTTACGCCGATGGCGCGGTGCAGACCACCATGCTGGTACGGCAGGGCGTGATCACGGACATCGCGAATGCCGATCCCAACATTGCCTACGATGGCATCTTCGGCTCCGCCGAGAAGGTGCATGCGCGCTGGGGCGTAATCGAGGAATACCAGACTGCCTTCCTGAATGGCACGGCAACGGATACGAAGCCGGGCGCCTATTTCGAGGGTCGAGATGCCGGCGCGGTGCAGATCAACAGCGCGCGCGCAATTCTCGACGGCGCGATGCTGGGCAGCACGCAGCGCGGCGAATTCCAGCGCTCACCCACCACGACGTTCACCGGCTCCCAGCGGCCCCTCGACCAGGTTCCGCGGGGCGCGCGTCTCGTACTGGGCAGTGCGACAGCCGTTGGCCAGGAGTTTCCCGACTTCCGCCTGACCAATGCGACGTTCGGCATCGAGCCGGTGATTCCCAACATCACGGCGTTCGATCCCTTGCATGATCCGGTTCCCGAGCTGGCGGCCAGTGTCACCGTGCCGGTGACGCTGTTCGGCGAGGGGAGATTCAGTTCGCTGGAAGTCTACGCCAACCGCGACATCGAACTACCCGAAGACATCAATCTCGACCTCGGTCCGGGCGGCAGCGTGTCGTTCACCGCTGGCTCGATCGACATGAACGGCCAGATCATCGCGCGGGGTGGGGCGGTATCGCTGCTCGCGCGACAGACCGATGATCGCGAATACCTGGGCGGAAGAATCTCTCTGGGAGAGGACGCGTCCATCGACGTGAGCGGCCTGTGGACCAACGATGTGCGCGCTCCCGAACCGCCGCCTTCGCCCTACGATCGGATTCTCATTGACGGCGGCAGCATCCGCATCGAAGCACGCCAGCAACAGGAACTGGTGGGGGGCCTGTCGCTGGCCGAAGGCAGTCGACTCAATGCGGACGGCGGTGCCTGGGTCAATGGCGCGGCTCGCGTGGCTGCGGGCCGCGGCGGCTCGATCAGCCTGCTGACGAGGCGTGGCGTCGACCTCAAACCCGTCGAGCTGACAATTGACGGAGAAATCAGCGCCTGGGGCCTGGAGAATGGCGGCAGCCTCACCGTGCAGTCCTCGGACGTCTGCCTGGCGGCCGAGTTGTGCGCCGGCATGGCGCCAGGATCCACCGCCTGGTTCACGCCTGACTACCTTGCCGATGCCGGGTTCCGCTCGTATTCCTTCATCTCCGATGGCGGTTCCCTGACTATTCCGGAAGGAACGCGCCTCGAGCTGCGTCAGCGCAACCGGCTTCTGGATCTCGATTTCCTCGACCACGCCGATCGTGCGGATCTCGCGGATTTCACCGCGATCGGCATGCTCACCGACCAGCAGCGCAAACCCGTGGACCTGAGTCTCGGTGTGCGCGTGCGCTTCGTGAGCGGCGTGCCCATGTTCGACGAGGACCTGCAGCGGGCCGGATTCCTCAGCGTGGGCACCGGCTCCAGCATCACCGCTGAACCCGGCGCGCGCATCGATCTGGCCAGCGATACCCGGTTGTTCGTCGACGGCAGCATTTCGGCGCCGGCCGGGACGATTTCCCTGACGCTGAACAGCGCCATCATCGGAGGAAACTTCGGTGAATTCACGCCTTCGCAGACGTTGTGGCTGGGTGAACATGCGCAGCTGCTGGCGGCCGGCACTTCCCGCGTGCTCACGGATGGCTTCGGTCGCCGGACGGGTGAGGTGTTCGCGGGCGGGACGGTCCGGCTGGACGCGCGCAGTGGTTATCTCATCGCCGAAAGCGGATCACGAATCGACGTGTCCGGCGCCAGTGCCGAGCTCGACATCCTGCAGGCCGGCGGTCCCCACCAGGCGGCGGCGCCGCAGGCCACGACGGTGTCCGCCGATGCCGGCAGCATCGTGCTCAAGTCAGCCGAAGGCATCCTGTTCGCCGGCTCGCTGCACGCCGATGCAGCCGCCGAAGGAGCCCGGGCCGGCAGCCTCACCGTCGAGATGAATGCGGGCGATCGCAATGACGACGCGTCGCGCACCGAGGTCACCGCCGAGGAGCTGGGGCTTTCCGTGACCGCGCGCACGGTCGTGGTGTCGAACGAAAACATGCAGGACGCCATCGGCGATCTGGACTTCGGCGCGCCCGTGGACGCGCGTCACAACGCGCTCGCGGTCATCGATCCGGACCTGGTCACCGACGGTGGCTTTGGCGACGTGACCCTGCGCGCCGTGAACCTGCAGCGCACCGAGGAACCCGCCGCAGGACGCATTCGCTTCGAAGGCGACGTGGCCCTGAGCGCGACCCGTCGCCTCACGATCGATGCCGCGGGCATCGAGAGCAATGGCGGTGTGGCGACCGTGCACGCGCCTTATGTTGCCGTCGGCAATCACGACGTGGTGACACCGGCCGCGACGGCCGTGCCGGACTTCGTGGCGCGCGGTGGCGTGCTCGAGGTCTCCGCCGATCTCATCGACCTGGTGGGCAATACGCGCCTGCTGGGCATTCGCTCCGCGGAATTCACGAGCGCCGGCGACATCCGGCTGCGCGGCTCGCACATCATCGGGCGCACGGATATCTCCGGCAGCCTCGAGTCCACGGGTGACCTCGAGTTCGTCGCGCGGCAGATCTACGCGCCTACGCTCAACCAGTTCACCGTGGCCGTGCGCGACAATCCTGAAGGTCGCATCGCCATCGAATCCAATGGCGCTCCGACGCCGGTGCTGTCGGCCGGCAGCCGACTGACGTTCGACGCGGCCGACATCGAGCAGGGCGGCGTGATCAAGGCGCCGCTGGGCGAGATCGTGTTCAACGCGTCGAATTCGCTGACGCTGGCGCCGGGCAGCGTCACGTCCACCTCGCTCGAGAACCAGGTCGTGCCCTTCGGCCGTGTCGAGGTGGGCAGCGACTGGGTCTACTCGGTGGATGCCACCGGCACCAACACGCTGCGCCTGGTTTACACCGAGCAGGCCAATCGCGACGCCGACGAGTTCCCCAGCCAGCACGTGCGCCTGAACGCCCCCGAGATCACGCTGGCCGAAGGCTCGGTGCTCGATCAATCCGGTGGTGGCGACCTGCTGGCCTATGAATTCCAGAGTGGTCTGTCGGGTACGACGGACGTGCTCGATCCGGCGGCGGCGCCGCGCAACTACGCGCTGGTGCCATTCCTCGATTCCGACTACGCGCCCATCGATCCGCAGGAGTCGCTGCGCTTCGGGCTGAAGCCGGGCGAGTCCGTCGAACTGCTGTCCGATCTTCCCGGATTGCCCGGTGGCCGATACGCGCTGCTGCCGGCGCGATATGCGTTGTTGCCCGGCGCCTTCCTCGTGACCTCGGTCTCGGGTTATTCGGATCTGGCGCCCGGCGCGGTGCTTCCCTATGCGCAGGGCGGCTCGGTGATTTCGGGACGCCGCGTGTTCGCGGATGGCCTTGAAGGCGATTCGCGCACCAGTGGCTTCGTGATCCGCAAGCAGGCCGACATCGCGAAACTGGCGCAGTACGACACCTTCCTCGCGAACAAGTTCGCCGCGGGTTTCAGCGGCGCGCCGCTGCCTCGGGACGGCGGCTCGACGCAGATCAATGCGGAGACCTCGCTGGAACTCGGCGGCTCCATCCGCGCGGCGGGCGCGACCGGTGGACGCGGCGCCACGGTGGAAATCACCGGCGATCGCCTGGCGGTGATCGCGGATCGTGAGAGCCATACCGCGGATGAAGATTCGCTGCTGCTCGATGCCGCGGGCCTCAATGGTCTTGGCGCGGCCAGTCTCATCCTGGGCGGCACGCGCGAGCACGGGGAAGACGGAGTGATTCTCGAGGTCACCGCGCAGCAGGTGGAAATCGATTCCGGCACGACGCTCGAGGCGCCCGAGATCATCCTCGCGGCCACGGACACCGTGCGCGTCGAAGAGGGCGCGGAGATTCGCGGCGGGGGCTCGGGCGGTATCGCGCCGGAGCCGTTCACCGTGGAAGGTGATGGTGCCCTGCTGCGGGTCGCCGCTGGCGAGCAGGTGGAATTCCTGCGCGCCGAGGCCGAGGGACTTCAGGGTACACTGCTGGTCGAAGCGGGCGCCGTCGTGGGAGCTACGGGCGCCACGCTGTTGAGCGGCGCGCAGGACCTGCGGTTCGAAGGCGAGCTCGACATGGATGACGGATCGCTGTTCGTCGACGCATCGCGCATCAATCTCGGCGAATCCGCCGCTCCAACCGAAGGCTTCACGCTGTCCGCTGAAGAGTTCGCCGCACTGGGCGTGGATGACCTGCGCCTCGTCGGTCGCGAGGGCGTCGAAATCCACGAAGCCATGGACGTGAGCGTCGCGCGACTCGAGCTGCAGGCGCCGGTGGTGACGGGCCATCTCGCCGACGGCGAGCGCGTGCGAGTCCAGGCAGAAGAGTTCGTGCTGTCGAATCCCGCCGCGGTTGACGATGGCGATCCCGTCGTTGCGGGCGCGGGTGCGCTGGAGATCCATGCCGATCGCATCGATCTCGGCGTGGGTGAATATTCGATCGAAGGATTCGCCAATGTGGCGCTGCAGGCCGACGACACCCTGTCCGGGCGCGCCGCTACCGAGGGTCTCGATGTCCCGGCTTCCGGCCGGCTGAACGTCGATGGCAATCTCGATCTCATCGCGGGCCGCATCAGCGGCGAGAGCAGCTCGGAGCTCGCGATAATCGCCACGGGCGACGTGCGAATCGGCGCCGGAGCAGACGCACCGGCGCCGGCCGCGAAGCCGGATCTCGGCGCGCGCCTCAGCATCACTGGCCAGTCCGTGGAGCACGCGGGCCGCATCGAGCTGCGTTCCGGCTCGCTGGCGCTGCGGGCCACGGGCGCGGCCGCGGATGACGGCGTCACCCTCAGGGAGGGTAGTTCGATCGACGTTTCCGGCAGCGTCGAACACTTCGCGGACAAGGACGTATTCGCGCGCGCCGGCGATGTGTCGCTGCGTGCCGATCATGGCGACGTCGTGGTGGCGGCGGATTCCACGCTGGACCTGTCGGCGCCCGATGAAGGCGGCAATGCCGGGTCGCTGAGCATTGCCGCGGCCGAAGGCGTGGCGCGGCTCGAGGGGAACATCCGCGCCACCGCGTCGCAGCGCGTGGCCAGTGGTTCGTTCGATCTCGACGTGCACTCGCTGGAGAGTTTCTCGACGCTGAACACCGTGCTCGAAGGCGCGGGCTTCGGCGCCTCGCGTGAAGTGCGCGTGCGCACGGGAGACATCGCCGTGCGCGCGGACGACGTGGTGCGTGCCGGCCATGTGAGTCTCACCGCGGATGCGGGCGGCATCGCCGTGGTCGGCAGCATCGACGCGTCGGGCGAGAAGGCCGGAAGCATCGAGCTCAATGCCGGCAACGACGTGGTCGTGCAGGCCGGGGCCGAATTGCTGGCCAATGCCACGGGCGAAGGCAATCGCGGCGGCGACGTGGCGTTGCGCTCCGTCGACGGCGGCGTGCGCGTGCTCGCCGGCTCCACCATGGATGTCTCGGCCGCTGCCAGGCCGAATGAAACCGATGCCGCGGCGACGCTGGATCGGGGCGGCCGGATCGGCATCCGCGTGACCCGCGATGCCGCACTGACGCTCACCGACGCCGATGCCGGCAACAACCAGTTGCAGCTCGCCGGCGAGATCACCGGGGCACGCCGCATCGACGCCGAAGCCTACGCGCGCTATGTCGAGACCGATGGCGAGCTCGATGGCTTCGATACCTCGACCGCGGGCAACCCGCGCTTCGACGAAGCCGCGGCCTTCGTCGATACGCACGGCAATGGCATTCGTACCGCGCTGCTGCCCGCGTCGTTGCGCGGCTCGTTGCACCTGCTGCCGGGCGTGGAGATCGTCACCGACGAACTCACGCCGGACCTGCGCCTGAGCTCCACCTGGGACCTTTCGCAGTGGCGCTTCAATGGCGAGGCGGGCGTGCTCACGGTGCGCGCGCTGGGCAACCTGACCTTCGACGGTAGTTTGTCGGATGGATTCAATGGCACGGCGGACCTGACCAGCAACGCGGTGCCGCAGCTGCGCACCGACGACTCCTGGTCGTATCGGCTGGTGGCTGGCGCCGATGCCGGCAGCGCAGACCTGATGACCACCGGCCACGAGGCCATCGGCGCACTGTCGATCGCCGCGGGCAGGATTGGCGGCGGCACGGCGCGTCCGCGGCCTGTTGCCATACGCACCGGGACCGGCAGCATCGAACTCGCATCGGCGGGCGACGTGACGCTGGGTAACCGCGCCTCGATCATTTACACCGCGGGCCGTGATCTCGACCTGGGCTTCCGGCTCGGCGCGGGCCGCGGCACGCTGGAGAACCGTCCCTACCCACTGCAGGGTGGCGACATCTCCATCGAAGCGGCCGGCACCGTCCGGGGCGTTTCGCCTGAGGGGTCCGCCGACCTCGCGTCTTTCGGCAACCAGCTGATCAATTCGTGGCTGTATCGCCAGGGCGCCAGCGACGATGTCGCCACCGGTCCCGCGCGTCGCGCCACCGGCTGGACCGTGGCCTTCGACCGATTCGAACAGGGCGTGGGCGCCCTGGGTGGCGGCAATGTATCGGTGACCGCGGGAGGCGGTCTCGACAACCTGTCGATCTCGATTCCTTCCATCGGCGTGCAGGTGGGTGGCACGGCCGTGGCCGACAGCGAAGTCGAAGTGCATGGCGGCGGCGATCTCACCGTGCGCGCCGGCGGCGACATCGCGGGCGGCGTGTTCTTCGTGGGCCGCGGCGATGCGGACATCCGCAGCGACGGAAGCGTGGTGGGTGGCCGCCCGTTGTCGGAAACCGATCCCACGCTGTTGCACACCATGCTGGCCGTCGGCGAAGGCAGCATCCACGTGGATGCGCGCGGCCGGCTCGAGCTCGAGAGCATCGTGAATCCCACGCTGCTGCCGCAGAACCCGAACCAGCGCAACACCATCCTGAGCCGCAACTCGTTCTTCTCGACCTACGGCACCGACAGCTCGGTCGCCCTCACGTCGCTCGCGGGAGATGCGACCCTGTTCAACAACGTCCTCGGCGTGACGTCGAGCAACGTGTTCGGTCTCACGTTCACCACCGCGGATACCAGCGGCAAGGAAGAGCTGGCGCTGGTCATCTATCCACCGGAACTGCAGGTCGCAGCGCTGCGCGGCGACATTCGTGTCAACGAAGGTTTCACGCTCTATCCCTCGGCCGAGGGCGATTTGCAGCTGCTGGCCGATGGCAACGTATTCCTCGCGGGCAACATCTCGCTGTCCGACGCCAACGTGGAGCTGCTGCCCACGCCGGCGGCGCCGGCGCCGATGTTCCGCAAATTCGACGTGCTCGATCCCGTGACGCGGGTCTATTCGCCCGAGCCCATCCACGCCCGGCTCGAGAGCGGTGACCCGGCGCGCTTCGTGGCTCGCGACGGTGACATCGAGCGCGTGGGCGCGAACACCGGCGTGTTCATCGGCAAGGAGACGCTGTTCTCCGCGGGCCGCGACCTGTTGAATCTCAACGCCGTGATCCAGAACGTGAACGCGGATGACATCAGCGAAATCCGCGCCGGCCGCGACATCGAATACGCCTCGCTGCGCAACGTGCAGGGTTCCATCGTCCCCAGCGACGGCGGCATCGACATCCAGGGCCCTGGCCGCCTGCTGGTGCAGGCCGGACGCGACATCGACCTCGGCGCCTCGCGTGGCATCAGCTCGCTGGGCGACACGGCCAACCTGGCGCTGGCCAACGACGGCGCGGACGTGATCCTCTTCGGTGGCCTGAATGGCCATGCGCCGGACGTCGCGGCCTTCGCCGCGAAGTACAAGGTGGAGGCCGATCTCTACAAGGTGATCGACGCCTTCTACGGCATCCTGCGCTCCGCGGGCCGGCGCAACGCGGCGCTGCCCAACGAGCAGCGCAGCTACGCCGACGCCTTCGAGGCCATCAAGATCCTGTTCCCGGGGACTGACTACTCGGGTTCCATGGACATGTTCTTCAGCCGCGTCTACACGCTGGATGGCGGCGATATCGACGTGCTGATGCCGGGTGGTGGCGTGAACGTGGGTCTCGCCGCGCCGCCGTCGAGCTTCGGCATCACCAAGCCGGCCTCCGAGCTCGGCATGGTGGCGCAGGGGCTGGGCACGGTGCGCGCCTTCCTCGACCAGGACTTCGAGGTCAACGAGTCGCGCGTGTTCGCGGCCGATGGCGGCGACATCATGGTCTGGTCCTCGAATGGCGACATCGACGCGGGCCGTGGTGCCAAAACTTCGATCTCCGCGCCGCCGCCGGTCATCAACTTCAATCCCGACACCGGCGCGGTCACCGTGAGTTTCCCGCCGGCGCTCACCGGCAGCGGCATCCGCACGCTGACCTCCACGCCGGGCCGCGCCTTCGGCAGCGTCGATCTCTTCACGCCGCGTGGTGTCGTGGACGCCAGCGAAGCGGGCATCGAAACCCTTGGCAATCTCACCATCGCCGCGGTGGAAGTGCTGGGCACGCAGAACATCAAGGTGGGTGGCGTGTCGACCGGCGTGCCGGTAGATACGGGCGGACTCGCGGCCAGCCTCGCCAGCGTGAGCTCGGTGTCGAACAGCGCGGCGGCGGCCAGCACGGACGTGGCGGCGGCCGCGGAGAAGAGCAGCCAGGCGCCGATCGCCGACTCGGCCATGTCCTTCCTCGAAGTGTTCGTGATGGGCTTCGGCGAGGGCGTGTGTGACGCCAAGGACCAGGCCTGCCTCGAGCGGCAGAAGAAGTCGCAGTAACCGAGGTCTTACTCGACGACCTGCAACATGTGGTCGCGCTCGGCGCGCCACTCCCGCGCGTGGTCGCAATCGGCGTGCCGGCTGAACCAGGGACCACCGAGCGTGTAGTGCAGCACGGCGGCGTCGGGTTCGGGGTCGTCGTAACCCACGAGGTGATTCCAGCGCGCGGGCAGGGCGCCGATCAGGCGCTCGTCGGGCAGCCACTTGAACTGGTGCAGTTCGAGGCCGGTGGCCGAATTCACGTAGTCGCGCGTCAGCGCCGTGCAGCGCGCGTTGTTGAACAACATCACGCTGGACCAGTTCTTCTTCTCGTACGCGGTCTGCGGCTGGCCGAGGAACTTGGTGGATTCGCGCGGCCGGTGCTCGTGTTTGACCACCTGCACGGCGCAGCGCTCGTCACGCAGGTTCCAGAGCGCGGCGATGTCGGCACGCATCAGCATGTCGCAGTCCATGAACAGCGACCAGCCCGTGAATCCGGACAGCAACGGCGTGAGGAAGCGCGAGAACGCGAAGTCGGTGGATTGCAACGGATGCCGTTCGCGCGTGAGCGTGGTGGCGAGCTGCGAGAGCATCAACGGCGCCACGCTCACCGGGACGGTGGCGCGGCGCTGGATGCTGTAGGCCAGCACCGAGAAGGCCACGGTCTCGCGCGGATCGAAGCCGATGAACACGCGCAGCGGCGCCAGCGCCGTATCGGGCGGCGCGTCCATGGCCAGGCGGATGGGCGTGACGCTGTTCATGCGGCCTGGCGCGGTAGTTTGACCAGCGCGCGGCGCACCTGGCCGACGACCCCGCTCCAGTCGCGCGAGCGATCGCGGCGAAACATGCGCACGGAGGGGTACCAGATCATGGATTCACCCGAATGGCCGTAGCGCCATTCAGGTACCAGCGGTGCCAGCACCCAGGCAGGGCGACCCAGCGCGCCGGTCAGGTGAATGACGGCCGAACACGCGCTGATGACCAGGTCCAGCGATTCGATCAGGGCCGCGCTGGCGTCGATGTCGTCGATGGCCTCTTGCCAGTGATCGATGTCGATGCCGTGCTCGCGCTGGAACGCATCCAGCTCTTCGCGGCAGGAGCCATATTGCAGGCTGACGAATCGCGTGCCAGGCACGGTGAACAGCGGGCGCAGTTCTTCGAGCATGAGCGAGCGTTGCGCGGCGCGCGTGCGGGCCGTGCCGCCACGCCAGCCAATGCCGATGTTCAGGGCCCCGGGCGCGCGGCTTGCGAGTCGTGCCCGAAACTCGTCGACGCGCGCGGCATCCGCACGCAGGTAGCCCGTGTGCCGCGGAAAGTCGCTGGCGGCATTGCGGCGCAAACGCGCCAGGTCGCCGAGCGGTGTCCAGCAATCGAAGCGCGGCAGCGAGGAACGCGCGGCGTCCAGGCGCGTGTGCCATTCGGGATCCCGATGACCCACGCCGAAGACCGTGGCCGAGGGGAAGCTGCGGCGATACAGGTCCACCAGCCGGTCCTCGCATTCGAGGATGCAGTGCTCGGCCAGCGGCAACACTTCCGGGATGATGGAGGCGAACATGATTTCATCGCCCAGTCCCTGTTCACGGGCGATGAGCAGCGTGCGGCCGGTCAGCGGCTCGCCAAACCACCGCGGCTCGGGGAACTGCCGCAAGCCGGGCTCGCCCAGCACCCAGCGCGAGGCGTAGTGCGTCCAGCCTTCCCGGTATTCACCGCCGCGCAGCAGCAGCGAGGCATAGGCCATGGCGCTGTAGTGGTCGTGATGCTCGGCCAGCAGGGCTTCGAGTGTGGCGCGTGGGCGCGTGTATTGGCCGCCATAGAACTGCACCAGCGCCAGGTCGAAACGCGCGTCGCGATCACGCGGCCGGACCGCGAGCAGGGCTTCGAAAAGGTTCGCGGCTCGGACGTAGTCACCGGCCCCTGAATGGGAACGCGCCAGCCGCCGCAGATTGTCGAGGTCGTCCGGACGCAGCTCGTAGGCCAGCGACAGGGGCTCGATGGCGGCCAGGTATTCGTCGGAATCGAGCAGGGCGCGACCAATGCCGGCTGCTGCCTCGAAGTAACGCGGCTGGCTGCGCAGGGCCTCGGCGAAGTGGCGGATGGCCTCGTCGCGGGCGCCATTTTCGAGCAACTGTCGCGCGAGATTGTTGTGAGCCTCGGCGCAGTCCGGATTCACTTCCAGCGCGAGCCGGTACGCCGTCATGGCGTGCTCGGATCTTCCCTGCGCCTGCAGCACATTGCCGAGGTTGAGCAGCGCCACGTAGTTGCGCGAATCACACTCGAGCGCGGCGCGGTGCGCGGCCTCGGCTTCGGCCAGCCGCCCGTTTTGCTTGAGCAGGATGCCGAGGCTGATCCAGGCATCCGGAAAGTCCGGACGCAGCTTCAGCGCTTCGCGATAGCTGGCCTCGGCGCCGGCGTCGTCCCGCTGTGCGCGCTGGCCGCGGCCGCGCGCGTACAGCGCGTCGGCGTCATCGGAAAGCGCGGAAGCCGAAGACATGCCGGCCGGATCGGATCAATTCCGCGCGGCGGTGGGCGTGGCGGTCGTGGCGTCGCCCCCGTTCAGGAAGGTCTCGAGCGTGGCCGCCGGCATGCTGCCCGCAAAGCGCTTGCCCGAGGAGGCGAACACGGTCGGCGTGCTGGTGATGCGCAGCTTCTCGCCCAGCGTCACGAGTTCAGCCACCGGATCTCCCTCGCAGGTTTTCCACTCGGGCGGCTTGCGTCCCACCATCCAGTTTTTCCACGCTGCAGCGCGATCGGCCGAGCACCACACGGCCTCGGCACGCGCCGGCGCATCCGGATGCAGCGACGCGATGGGGAACAGGAAGGTGTAGACGGTCACGTCGGTGACCGACTCGAGTTCCTTCTCGAGCTGCTGGCAGTACGGGCACTCCGGATCGGAGAACACCGCCACCTGCCGCTTGCCATTGCCCTTGACCACCTTGATGGCGCGATCGAAGGGCAGCGTCGCGAAATCGATGCCGTTGAGTTGATCCAGTCTTTCCACGGTGAGATTGCGTTTGTCGCGCGTGTCGATGACGCTGCCGACGAACAGCAGGTCACCCGTGGCGTTGGAATACGACACCGAATCGCCGGTGAACACTTCGTACCAGCCCGCGTACTGGCTGGGCTGCACGGAAAGAATCTTGGCGTCGGGATAACGCGCCTCGATGTTCTGCTTGATGACGGCCGCGGCCTTCGCGTCCTTGGCGGACATCGCGGGCGCGGCGAGCGCGAGGAAAGAGGCAGACACGGCGAGCGTTGCGAACGCGCCGAGAAACACGCGGGTCTTCATGTGTGGCACCAGTGCGGAAGTGAGCGCGCAACTTAACGAGGCTTTGTGTCTGTCATGTGTCCGGAAAGCCGCACGCGGGTGCACCCGGCACGGGCAACACGACTGTCATAAATCGCCTGAATAATCGCGGGGCTTCACCGGGCCGGCACAGACCGCGCCGCCACATATATATAAGAGTGTGCATTTCGGCCCATGAGACGTTTCCGCGCGGTTTTCAGCCTCCTGTTGGCTTCTGTTGGTGTCCTGGCGAGCTCCACGGCGAATGCCTGGTGGAATGACGCCTGGGCCTATCGCAAGGAAATCACCTTCGACCTGTCGCCCGCGGGCGCGGCCATTGGCGGCAGCCCTGCTGACGTGCCCGTGCTGGTGCGACTCAGCCTCGGCAACTTCGCGTACTTCGGTGACGCCAAGCCCGATGGCTCGGACCTGCGTTTCATCGCCAGCGACGACAAGACGCCGCTGAAGTTCCACATCGAGCGTTACGACGCGCAGGCGCAGATGGCCTTCGTGTGGGTCACCGTGCCGCGGCTCACCGCCGGCGCCAACACCGACAAGGTGTTTCTCTACTACGGCAACCTGGATGCCGAAGCCGGTGCCGACGCGCCCGGCAGCTACGACAAGAACCAGGCGCTGCTCTATCACTTTGGACCGGCGGCTGGTGCGCCGCAGGATTCCACGGCCTACAAGAACGAGCCCGGAAATTTCGGCGCCGAGGTGAATGCGGCCTCGCTGATCGGCTCGGGCGTGAAGTTCGCGGGTGCGCAGACGGTGTCCATTCCCGCGTCCGCCTCACTGCGCCTGCTGCCCGACCAGGGCATGACGATTTCCACCTGGGTGCGCTTCGAGTCTCCGCAGGCACAGGCCTATGTCGCGCAACTGGACGAGGGCGGCCGAGAGCTCATCCTGGGTATCGATGGCGCCCAGGCCTTCGCGCGTTACACCGACGGCACACCGGTGCAGGTGGGATCCACCACGGCCATGACGCCGGGTGAATGGCATCACCTGGCCTTGATCGCCGGCGGCGGTCAGCTGGAACTCGTGGTCGATGGCGCCAGTGCCGGCAAGGTGCCGGTGCTGCTCAACGAAATCGGTGGTTCGCTGTTCGTGGGCGGCAGTAACGAAGGCGCCAACTATTTCAGCGGCGAGCTCGACGAGCTCAGCGTCTCCAACACGGCCCGCGCGCTCGACTGGGTGCAGGCCGCGGCGCGCAGCCAGGGCATGGTCGCGCCGCTGGTGGTGTACGGCGGCGACGCGCAGCGCGAGAGCGATGCCAGCGAGTCGTACATCGGAGCCACGCTGCGCAATCTCACCGTCGACGGCTGGATCATCGTCGCCATCCTCACCGTGATGTTCTTCCTGTCGCTGGGCATCATGGGCGGCAAGCTCACCTTCCTGAACCGCGTGGTGCGCGGCAACCGCGCCTTCCTGCAGGAATTCCGCAAGATGGCGGACGATCCGGCGGCGCTCGAGCGCAGCCGCGGCAAGCAGGAGAAGGGCGATGCCTTCGATGCCGAAGGCTCGCTGCCCTCCATCTTCGAAAAGGAAGACCCCAATACCTTCGGCAGCTCCACATTGTGGCGGCTGTATCACCACGGCATGCGCGAGACCATGAAGCGCCTGGAAGGCCAGTCGGTGGGCGCGGCGCGTTTGAAGACGCTGTCGGCGCAATCGATCGAAGCCATTCGCGCCACGCTCGATGCCTCGCACACGCGCATGAACCAGCAGCTCCAGAGCCAGATGGTATGGCTCACCATCTCCATCGCCGGCGGTCCCTTCCTCGGGCTGCTGGGAACGGTGGTGGGCGTGATGATCACTTTCGCCGCGATTGCCGTGGCCGGCGATGTCAACGTCAACGCGATCGCACCGGGTACCGCGGCCGCGCTGGTGGCGACGGTCGCCGGCCTCGGGGTCGCCATTCCCTGCCTGTTTGGCTACAACTACCTGAACACGCGCATCAAGGAAATTGGCGCCGACAACCACGTGTTCGTCGACGAGCTCGTCACCCGCGTCGCAGAGACCTACTCGTAGGAGCGCACGATGGCCGGCGGTGGTGGCGATAAGGACGTATACGACGAGATCAACATCACGCCGATGCTGGATCTCGCCTACGTGCTGCTGATCATCTTCATCATCCTGACCACGGCGACGGTGCAGGGCATCAAGGTGAATCTGCCCAAGGCAAGCGCGCAGCCTTCGCTGGCCGAGAACAAGACCAAGGCCATCAGCATCACGGCCGACGGCACGCTCTACCTCGACACGTTCCCGGTGAGCATGGCCGAGCTCGAGAACCAGCTGCGCAACTACAAGGCCATCACGCCGGACCTGCCCGTCATCATCAAGGCCGATTCCACCATCCAGTACCAGAAGGTGGTGGAGGTGCTGGACCTGGTGGGACGGCTCGAGATCACCCAGCTGGGTCTCGTCACCCAGCGCATCGTGAAGTGAGGCGCCCATGAGCAAGCAGGAAGGAAAGTCTTCACTGCCCGTCATCCTGATCGGCGCGGGTATCGCGGCCGTGGGTTTCGGCATGGTCATGGTGGTGCGCAACTACCTGGCCGAGGACGTGCCGGCGCCCAAGAAGGTGGTGCAGGAAATCCGCGTGATCCGCCCGCCGCCGCCCGAAGAACTGCCGCCACCACCTCCGCCACCGCCGGAGGAAGAAGTGGACGTGCCCGAGCCGGAGCAGCAGCCCGATCCGGTCGCGTCCAACGAGCCGCCGCCCGGCGATCTCGGCCTCGACGCCGAGGGCACCGCGGGCAGCGACGGCTTTGGTTTGTTAGGCCGCAAGGGCGGGCGCGACCTGCTGGGCTCGGGTGGCAGCGCGTTCACCTGGTATGCCGGACTGCTCAAGGGCGAAATCCTCGAGCAGCTGCAGGAAGTGAAAGCCGCGCGTTCCGGTGCGTACTCCGTGGTGGTGCGCATCTGGGTGCGGTCCGACGGCTCGGTGGAACGCATCCGCCTGGCCCAATCCACGGGAGATCGCGAGCGCGATTCGGCCATCGAAAGCGCCCTGCAACGCATCGATCGCGTGTCGCAGGGGCCTCCCGCCGACATGCCACAACCCGTGAGCCTGAGAATCGTTTCGAGAGCCTGAGGTCATGATGAGAAATCTGTTGGTACGCGCGGCCATCGTCGCGGCGCTGGGCGCCGCGTTGCCCGTCACGACATACGCGGCGGCGAGCGAGGAGCAGCGTCTCAACGAGCTGCGGCTCACCGTGGGCAACCTGCTGCAGGCGCTGGTGGATCGCGGCGTGATCACGCGCGAGCAGGCCGAGGGCATGGTGCGCGATGCGCAGTCCAAGGCCGTGACCGATGCCGCGGCGGATGCCGCCGCGCGCGCCGAACAGGAGAAGGGCGACGCCGGTGCGGTGCGCGTGCCTTATGTGCCGCAGATCGTGAAGGACGAGATCCGCGCGCAGGTGGTCTCCGAGATCACGCCCGAGGTCACCAAGCAGGTGATCGCGGAAGCCAAGAGCTCCGACGCGCTGGCCTCGGCGCTGCCCGAGTGGGTGCGGCGCATGCGCTGGACCGGTGACCTGCGCGTACGCAGCCAGGCCGACAATTACGCGGAAGACAACGTCGACAATTTCTATCTCGACATCGCGCGCGTGAATGCCGCCGGTGGCATCACGCGCGCCGGTGCCAATGCGCTGGCGAATACCTCCGAGGACCGCTCGCGCCTGCGCGCGCGACTGCGCCTGGGCGTGGAAATGGAGCTGGGCTGGGGCTGGACCGCGGCCGCGCGACTGGCCACGGGTTCACTGACCGATCCCGTGTCCACCAACCAGACGCTGGGGCAGTACGGCAATCGCTACCAGATTGGCCTCGACCAGGCCTATCTGCGCTGGACCGGGCAGAGCGACACCGCGCGTCACCAGCTGGCGTTCACCGGTGGACGCATGCCGAACCCCTGGATGACCACGGACCTCATCTGGGACCAGGACCTGATGTTCGAAGGCGTCACGGCCAACTACCGCTACAGCATCTCGCGCGACGATCCGTTCCGTCGCAACTTCTTCTTCACCGTCGGCGCGTTCCCGCTCACCGAGGTCGAGCTCTCCACCGACGACAAGTGGATGTATGGTGGCCAGATGGGCGTGGACTGGCGTACGACCTCGGGCGGACGCCTGCGCTTCGGCGCCGGCCTCTACGATTTCGAGAACGTCGCGGGCGTGCGCAACGCACCCAACAGCACGCTCAACGATTTCACCGCGCCGCCTTTCGTGCAGCGTGGCAACACGCTCTACGACATCCGCAACAACCCGGCCGATCCCACGCAGGACCTGTTCGCACTGGCCACCGAGTTCCAGGTGCTGGACATCGAGGCTTCGGCCGACTGGCTGATCACCGAGCGGCATCGCCTGAGCATCGCCGGCTCGTATGTCGACAACATCGGCTATGAAGAAGTCTTCGGTCCCGGTGACTTCGTGATCCGCATGGGCGCCAACGACGACGAGCGCACCAAGGGTTACCAGGCCGAGGCGGCATTCGGCAGCGCGCAGATGAACCAGTCGGGCGCCTGGCGCATCGCGCTGTCGTATCGCTATCTCGAACGCGACGCCGTGCTGGATGCGTTCACGGATTCGGATTTCCGGCTTGGTGGCACGGACGTGCAGGGCTACGTGTTCAACTTCGACTACGCATTCACGCCGCGCACGCTGGCGCGGCTGCGTTATCTCAGCGGCAGCGAGATCGACGGACCGCCGCTGGGCATCGACGTGCTGCAGCTGGATTTCAACGCCAGTTTCTGAGGGAGTGGGTCATGCGAAACCTCGTCCTGTTTGGCTGCCTGATGGCGGCGTCGATCAGCGGCCCGGTGGCCGCGCAAGCGGCGCGCAAGGACAGCGGCAACAACGCCCAGCTCATGCAGCAGATGCAGCAGATGGCCAGCGAGCGCACCCAGCTGCAGGCGGACAACGCGCGCATGAAGCGCGAGCTCGACGAGCTGCGCAAGGAGCGCGATACGCTGAAGTCGGGTCAGGAGTCCACCGATCGCCGCGCGCAGAACAGCGCGGTGGCGCTGAATCGTGCCAACAGCGAGCGCGACCAGGTCACGCAGGAGCTCGAGCAGCTCAAGGGCCGCACGCAGGAACTGGTGAACCGCTTCCGCGAGACCATCCAGCAGTTGCGCACCGTGGAAACCGAGAGCAGCGCCATGCGCCAGACGCTGGCCACGCGCGACACCGAGCTCAAGACCTGCGTGAACAACAATGTCACGCTGTACAAGCTCAACGACGAGATCCTGCAGAAGTTCGAGAACCAGGGCTTCTGGTCCAGCGTGGCCAAGGCCGAGCCGTTCACCAAGCTCAAGCGCGTGGAACTGGAGAACCTGGCCGACGAGTATCGCGGCCGGGCCGAGGACGCGAAGACGCCGCCGCCGGCCGCGGCGGTGACGCCGCCCTCAGAGTCGGGTAGCTAGCTTCCGGACCGCGCTGCGCGGGTCGATCAGCATCAGGCAGCTCAGGGCCGCACCCGCGCCCGCGTTGAAACCCAGCACGCGGCCGCCGAATTTCAGGCACTTGCGCAGCATCGGCGGCACACCCTTGCCGTCCGGTTCCAGGTCCTCGATCAGGGCTTCCAGCGTTTCGAGTGAATCCAGCATGGCGAGTTCGCTGCTCATGGAGCGCATGGTGGCCGAGCGCTGCACGGGGTGCCGCGGCCGCGCCAGCCGGGCGAGCAGGCCCTCGAGACGCTGGTTGCGCAGGAAGTCCACCATCAGGTGCCGCGAGGCTTCCTGGTAGTTCGCGCCCAGCGTGACCGTCGCGAGGAGCCTGGTGAATCCGGGATGGCGCGCGACGTATTCCGTGATGCCGCGCCAGAGCAGGTTGAATGCACCGCTGCCGCGCGGTCGATCGGGACGCGCGAAGGCATGCCCGATCTCCAGCGCCGATCCCAGCAGCAGGAAGAACGAGTCCCGGTAATTGAAATGTTCCGCGCTGTGCAGACCGCGGTTGCCGAGGCGGTGACGCAGCGCGTTGACCCGGCCCAGCCGGCACGCGGCGAAAATCTGCCGGCTCGCCGGATTCCAGACGAGCAGGTGTTCGTAGTCCGCATCGAAGCGATCCATGTCGCGGGATTTGCCCGTGCCGCCACCGGCGGCGCGCGCCGTCATTTCGCGCAGCCGCCCGATCTCGCTGAGCGCGTACGGGATCTCGTGGGCCTGCGCCACCCGCACCTGCATGTCACCCTGCGTCGCCAGCAGCGAACTGTCATCCAGTCGCGCGAGTTCCTGCTCGACGCTGTCGGCAGGCTGCTCCGGTGCGACGGGCAACATCGTCGGCGCCGCGACATCGCTCCCGGTATCCAGATCCGTTGCCGGCGCCAGCAGAGTGCGCAGGCGCAGGTGCAGGGCCAGCGACTCCGGACTGCGAAAGCGGTGCATGGACTCGATGGCGATGCGGTCGCCCAGATGCGCGTCCACCTGGCTGTGCATGCGTCGGCGCAGTTCGCGCGGCAGCATCCAGCGGCGCAGCGGTCGCGACACGACACCGGCCAGCTGGAACAGGGTGCTGTTGCGGCCCGCGAAATGCAGCGGCACTACCGGCGCCCCGGCGCGTTTCACCAGCCGGCCCAGCATCGGGCTCCACGGCGGATCGGTGACGCAACGCGCGCGTGCATCGAAGTGCGCGATGTCGCCGGCGGGAAAGATCACCAGCGCGTGTTCGTCCTCGAGCCAGCGCAGTGCCTGCCGCAGGGCCAGTGCATTGCCGCGGATGTTCGATGCACCGACACCAAACAACAAGGGCGACTGCGAGCCCAGGGAGTGCAACTCCGCGTTCGCGAGCACGCGCACGTCCGGGCGGCGTTCGCCGACCACGCGAACGGCGGCGAGACTGTCGAGCGGCCCGAACGGGTGATTGGCGACCACGATCACGCGGCCGGTGCGCGGCAGGTGGGCCAATGTTTGTTTGGAGGGCGCGCAGTCGATGTGCAAACTGGACAGCGCGCTCGATGCGAATTCGACTGGCCCTTGCGCCGGGTCGATACTCTTATATATGGAGTTGAGTGACCGGGAGCCTGAGAGCTGGTCGAGGAGTCTCGTGTGCCACGGAAACGAAGTCGTACTTTCGTCAGTGGCGCGCATCCTGCCTCCGAATGACATCAGGCACAAAGCGTAAGTTGCAGATATTTCAGATTTATTTATATAAGAGGAAGCCGCACCCCGCATGGAACTGAAGTACCGCATTCTCAACGTGTTCACCGCAGGCGGCGGGCGCCTCTCAGGCAATCCCCTATGTGTGTTCGAGGACGGTAGTCAGGTCGACCCCGCGACCATGCAGGCGCTGGCCCGGCAGATGAATTTGTCCGAATCCACGTTCATCCTGCCGTCCAAGCGCGCTGCCGCATTGGTGCGGATTTTCACGCCTACCTACGAGATGCCATTCGCGGGACATCCCACCCTGGGCACGGCGCATGTGTGTCGCGCCCTGGGTCTGGGCGGCAACCAGCTGGGGCTGGAAATGCGCGCCGGCATCATCCCGGTCACGTCGAATGGCGATCACTGGACGCTGCGCGCCACGCCGTCCACCTCGCGCCTCGTGGAGGCGGGAGCGCAGGAAATCGCGCGCTTGTTAGGCCTGGAGTCGGGCGACATCGGTTTCCAGCCGTTGTGGCTCAAGGCGGGTCGCGAGCAGCTCATCATTCCCCTGACCAGCGAGGCCGCGGTGCGCCGCGCGCGTCCGCTGCCCGAGATGTTCGAGAAGCTGCGCAGCGTGGACGGCGCGGGGCAGGCCTATGTGTTCGCGTCCACCGGCGGCAAGAAGATCATCAGCCGGTTCTTTTTTCCGGATGGCGCGGCCATTCTCGAGGACCCGGCCACCGGGTCCGCCTGCGCCAACCTGGGCGGCTGGTTCCTGGCCATGGGTCGCCGGCCGCCGCTGGATTTCGAGGTCTCGCAGGGCGAACAGGTCGGTCGGCCATCACTGCTCAAGCTGGAGGTCAATACTGACAACGAGGTATTCGTCGGAGGTGACGTGATCGAGCTAGGATCGGGCATCGTCCATTTATAACGGGGGCTCTTCATGAGCGCCGATTCGTATCACAAGCGCAAGGTGGGCAACCGCGTGCTGTCGCCCGAGACCCAGATGATGGGTTACGGCTTCGATCCCGCACTGTCCGAAGGCGCGCTCAAGCCGCCGGTTTTTCTCACTTCCACCTTCGTGTTCCGCAATGCGCAGGACGGCAAGGATTTCTTCGACTACACCTCGGGCCGCAAGACGCCGCCGCCGGGCAAGCCCGCGGGCCTGGTGTATTCGCGCTTCAACAATCCCAACCTCGAGGTGCTCGAAGATCGCCTGGCGTTGTGGGAGGGCGGCGAGACCGCCTGCGTGTTCTCGAGCGGCATGTCGGCGATCTCGACCACGCTCTGGGCCTATCTCAAGCCCAACGATTTCCTGCTCATGAGCCAGCCTTTGTACGGCGGCACGGAGACGCTCATCGATCGCACGTTGCCGACCTTCGGCATCGGCGCCGTCGCGGTGCCGGATGCCATCAACCGCGAGGCCGTGATGGCCGGCGCGAAATCGGCGGTGGAAAAAGCGAAGGCGCGGGGTGGCAAGGTGGGACTGCTGGTCACCGAAACGCCGGCCAATCCCACCAATGGTCTCGTCGACCTGAAGTTGTGGCGCGAAGCGTCCGAGTGGATCGCGGGCCAGCAGGGCGGCTCGCGCCCGCCGCTGGCGGTGGACAACACCTACCTCGGCCCGGTGTACCAGAAGCCACTGGAACATGGCGCGGACCTGGTCATGTATTCGCTCACCAAGTACGTGGGCGGTCACTCGGACCTGGTGGCGGGTGGCGTGGTCGGCGCGCGCCCCATGGTCATGCCGGTGCGCGCGCTGCGCAGTAGTTTGGGCACGCAGCTCGATCCGAACACCTCGTGGATGATCATGCGTTCGATGGAAACCCTGGCGCTGCGCATGCGGGCCGGGGCGGACAATGCCGGGCGCGTCGCGGGGTTTCTCGCGCAGCATCCCAAGGTGGCCAGCGTCAACTATCTCGGCCATCTCAAGTCCGGCGATGCGCGCGCCGCCGTGTTCGAACGCCAATGCAAGAGCGCCGGTTCAACCTTCTCGTTCTCGATCCGCGGCGGCGAGGCCGAGGCCTTCCGCATGCTGGATGCGCTCCAGGTCATGAAACTGGCCGTGAGCCTCGGCGGCACCGAGACGCTGATCTCGCATCCGGCGTCGACCACGCACTCCGGTGTGCCCAAGGAAACGCGCGACCGGCTCGGCATCACCGACGCCATGATCCGCATTTCAGTGGGCATCGAAAATGCCGATGACCTGATCGCCGACCTCGAACAGGCCCTCGAGAAAATCTGACCGGAGAGAGGATGGACACGGATACCTGGGTCAAACCGCCGGAACTCTATTCCGCGCGCATCAATGGCACCTGCGTCTGTGGCGCCGTGCGCTGGTCGTATGACCGCGCCGCCACCACCATGCTCCATTGCCATTGCACGACCTGCCGCAAGCATCACGGCACGCTGTTCGCGACCGTGGTGGCCGGCCCGCTCACCACGTTCCATTGGCGCGCTGGCACGGAAAAGATCAGCAGTTGGCAGTCCTCGGAGAAGGGCCGCCGCAGCTTCTGCTCCATTTGCGGTTCGAAGGTTCCCGGCGTCAATCACGAGTCGAAACACGTGTGGATGCCGGCCGGCGCGCTGGAAGGCGAGTTCGGCATCCGGCCGCAGATGCACCTGTTCGTCGGCTCGATGTCGCCGGGCAACCAGATCCACGATGGCCTGCCGCAGCATTCGACCTATCCACCGGAGTGGGGCGCGCAGGCCTTTCCGACGCCGGCGCGCGAGACGCGCGCGGGCGTGACCAGCGGCAGCTGTGCCTGCGGCCGGATGCGCTTCGAGCTCGAGGGGCGACCGTTCCGCATGCATCATTGCCATTGCGGACGCTGCCGTCGCGCGCGCGGCGGCGCGCATGCCACCAACGTGATCTACAAGCTGGACGCCTTGCGTTACACGCAGGGCGAAGAGCTGCTCGCGGATTTCAATCTGCCGGCCGCCGAGTTCTTCGGCACGTCGTTCTGCCGCGAGTGCGGTGGCGCCATGCCACGCCGCTCGCCGGCGCGCAATGCGGTGGTGGTGCCGATCGGGTCGCTGGACAGCGATCCGGAAATCCACGCGCTGGCGCATCAGTTCGTCGCATCGAAGGCCCCGTGGTACGAGATCCACGACGGCGTACCGCAATTTCCCGAGGCAGCGCCGAATCCGCCGCGACCCTGATGTCGCCAGCGCCAGACATCGCGCCGCAGCAGTTACATCAGACGTTCATCCACCCGCCACGAGACCATCAAGTCGCGTTGCCAAGTTACGCGCTCCCTGAGGATTCGAGGAGAGGTGGGGTCATGGAGCGATCAATGATCGTGGAGGCGGATGCGCGCGCAATGGACGGCGAGTCGTACGACCTGGAGTCGCGACTGGCATCGGCCGAACAACGCTACGCATTGGCGCGAGCCCGCAGCCGCAAGGCGCGCGACGAATGTCATGCACTCGAGCTCGAACAGGAAACCCGCGCGGAGCTGGTGAAGCAGGCTCGCGTGCGCTACGAGGCCGCGGAGGCCAAGTGCTCGCGACTGCGCAAGCTCATCGAAGAGCTGGAGGAACGGCTGGACTGATCAACGCTTCGGCGCCGGTGTCGACTTCCGATAACTCTCCGGCACCTTGAAAAGCGAAGCGTCGGGCTCCGCACGGTCGATGTCGCTGAGCTTGTAGCGCGTCTCGCCCGTGCGCGGATCGCGATAGGTGGCCTCGACCACCACCTTGAGATCTTTTCCGTACCACTGCTCGGCGGACATCTGGATGGGCTTCGAATTCCCGGCGACACCCGCGGGGATCGTGGCCTCGATGCGCCGGCCCGCGACCGTCTCGCCACTGAGCTGGCGCTCGCCTAGCTTCACCGGTCGCGAGACCTGGATCGGCAGATGGGCGGGACGCGGCGGACCCACGGTGAGATCGGGCTCGTCCGCCGGCCGACAGGGCACGATGGGCAGGGTGACGGCCAGTTTCTCTCCGGGCTGCAGCACATAGCGCTCGCGCGCCGCCGGATCGTCGATGACGGTTACGGTGGTGTTCAGCTCCACCGTCTGGCTGCCACCGATGGTAGACAGGGAGATCTCGGAGCGCGTACGCCCGTCGCTGTCGCGCCATTGCCGGATGTGATTCTCGCGCACCACGCGACTGCCGTCCGGCAGCGTCACGGTGGTCTGGCTGGTGCCGAGCGCGGAGTAGGGTGCGCCGGTCACCAGGCGCACATTGTTGGATCCGCCAGTCGAGGCAGCCGCCGTGGCCGTGGGCGGGCACACGGGCATGTCCTGGGCATGGGCCGCGGGCATCGCAACGCCCGCGAGCGTCAGCAGCCACGCCGCGCGATCAAGGCGTCTGCAGCGTGATGCCATGGGGCACTCCGTTCTTCTTGACTGTGGTTTCGGCCGGCACGATGCGGTCGATGCGCACCGTGCCATCGTTCGACACGACGACGTCGATCCAGTAGCGCTTGCCGGTGCTGTGCGCATGGGGATCCACGGCCACGAGCGTGCCGCCGCGCGAATACTCCGCCGGAATCTGCAAGGCCACGGAGTCCGCCGGCCAGAGCGAGAAATCCGCGGGCAGCGCGGGCTCCTGCTGCGCGAGGCGCGTCGCGGGAGAGGTGCGTTCCAGGTGCCTGCCGATGAGGATGCCGGCCGCGATGGCGATTCCCGCGAAGCCAGCCGCCGCCGCCCAGTACCGGATCCGCCGCAGCGGCGCGCGGCGACGCAGGGAAAATTCTCCCGGTTCTGCGACCAACCGGGCGATTCGCGCATCAAGGTCATCAGAGGGACGCGTGTCCCTGAGTTCCCGGCGGAATCGCTCGAACAGCGCGGCGACCTGGGGATGCGGGGTTTCGGTCATGACAGCTGTACCAGCGGAGGTTCGTTGTCGATATCGAGGATTTCGAGCGAGGCGAGGCGGATGGTGAGCAGGGCGCGAGCGCGATGCAGGCGCGAGCGCACGGTTCCCACCGGGCAATCGAGGATGGCCGCGACGGTGTGGTATGGCAGTTCTTCGAGATCGCAGAGCGCGATGACTTCGCGATGCTGCAGCGGCAATTCGAGCATGGCCCGTCGCAGCACCGCACTCACCTCCGAGCGCGCGATGTCATCGGTGGGCGCCGGATCGTGACTGACGCCCGCGTCTTCATCGCTGGGCAGTTCCACCCAGCGCTTCTGCTGGCGGAAATGCCGGCTGATCCGGTGACGCAGCACGCCGCACAGGTAGCCGAAGGCCGTGCCCTGCCGGGGATCGAACAGGTGCGGGCCGCGCAGCAGCGCGACGAAGGTATCGTGCACCAGGTCTTCGGCGGCCTGCCGCGAACCACACATCGACGCGGAGAATCGCAGCAGCGCGCGGCCGTGTCGCTGGTAGAGCTCGCGCAGCGCGCTGGTATCCCCCGTCGCGAGCCGCGCCATGCATTCGGTGTCGTCGCAAATCTTGTTCATCGGGTCGCGCCGCCTGTCCCACGCATTTGGGTAGTGCCCGCGAAAAAAGTTCCAGGGTTCAACCGCGTTCGATGGGCACGCCAATGACATAACCTTCACCGTGTACTGTCTTGATGATGCGCGGAACGCGTCCGTCGTCGCCGAGAACCTGCCGCAACCGGCTGATGCGCACGTCGATGCTGCGATCGAAAGGCAGCGCGTCGCGGCCGCGCGCGAGTTCGATGAGCTTGAGACGCGAAACCACGCGGTTGCCGTGCGCGAGTAGTGAGGCCAGCACGCGGTACTCGGAGTTGCGCAGCCGCGCGGCGTTGCCCGTGGCATCGCTGAGTTGCCGCGCGACGATGTCGAGTTGCCAGCCGGCGAAGCGGAACAGCCGCACTCGCGTGGCCGGCTCCTGCGGGGCCGGGCCGCCGCGACGCAGGATATTGCGCAGGCGCGCGGCGATTTCCCGCGGATTCACCGGCTTCACGAGGTAGTCGTCGGCGCCCATTTCCAGGGCCATGATGCGATCCACCTCGTCGCTGCGCGGCGCCAGCACGAGCAGCGGTACATCGCTGCTGGCGCGCAGGTGCCGGCAGGTTCGCAGTGAATCCCCTTCCGACGGCACACCGAGGATGACCAGGTCGATGCGCGCGCGTTCCAGCGTGCGCACGAGCGCGCCGCCGCCCGTGACCGTGACGCGGAAACCCAGCTGCTCGAGCTGGCTGGCCAGTGCCGAGCGCGCTTCACGGTTCTCGTCGCAGATGAGTATGTGACTGGGGTTCGCCATGCGGATGCCGGATGTATTGCCACCGGGCGCGAAAAGAGTTCCATCCGGTACAGCGATTACATTCCGTAACATCCTGAAACAAGTTGCGCCGAACCCGCGACGCATCGCGCGGGTCGGAACGCACGATGTTTACGACAGGACGCGGCGCTCCATGGCGCCTGCTCACTTCACTCTGGTTGCTGACCAGCGCCGGTCTCGCGCAGGCCCAGGACGCATTGCCGTTCACCGTGACCGGCATTCGTGTCGAAGGCCTGCAGCGCATCACCGAAGGCACGTTGTTCAATTCCCTGCCGGTCAACGTCGGCGACCGTCTGGACGCGCAGCGCGTGCGCGAGGCATTGCGCGCCGTGTATGCCATGGGCTTCTTCCGTGACGTCGAGATGCGTCACGAGGAACCCGGCGTGCTCGTGGTGGTGGTGCAGGAAAGCCCGTCCATCCGGAGTTTCTCGGTCGAGGGCAACAAGGAAATCAAGACCGAGGACCTGAACAAGTCGCTGCGCACCGTGGGACTGGCGCAGGGCCGGATCTTCAACCGCTCCACGCTCGAGGATGTGCGCCAGTTCCTCACCGAGCAGTACTTCGCGCATGGCCGCTACAACGTGCGCGTCGGGGTGGACGTCGAGGAAGTGGGCTCGAACCTGGTCGACGTGCACATCGACATCACCGAGGGCAAGCGCGCGAGGATCCGGCAGATCAACGTGGTCGGCAACGAGACCTTCGGCGACGAGGAGCTGCTCGGCAGCCTCGAACTGCGCGAAACCAACTGGCTGTCTTTCTATCGCTCCGACGACCGGTACTCCAAGCAGGCCCTCGAGGGCGATCTCGAGAAGATCCGCTCTTACTACCTGGATCGCGGCTACGCGAACTTCGAGATCGCCTCGACGCAGGTGGCGCTGGCGCCCGAGAAGGATGACCTGTTCGTCACCATCAACGTGGCCGAGGGCGACACCTGGAAGATCGGTGCGGTGAAGCTGGCGGGGCGATTCGTGGTATCCGAAGAAATCCTGCGCCAGTACCTGCGCGTGCGGCCCGGCGAGACCTATTCGCAACGCCAGATTGCCGCGAGCGAGGAGGCGATTCGCAACCGGCTGGGAGAGGCGGGCTTCGCCTTCGCCGACGTGGTCGCGGTGCCGATCGCGGCGGACACCACCCACGAGATCGCGCTGACCTTCCAGATCGAGCCGCACCTGCGCGCCTACGTGCGCCGCATCGAGTTCACGGGCGTGGAGCGCACCGAGGACGAAGTCCTGCGCCGGGAAATGCGCCTGTTCGAAGGCGGGCCGCTCTCCAACGCGGCCCTGGTGCGCTCCGAAGAACGCTTGCAGCGGCTGCCTTACATCGAGAAGGCGGAATTCGAAACGAAACGCGTGCCGGGCAGCGAAGACCTGGTCGACGTGGTGTTCGAGATCGAAGAGGGACCTTCTTCGCAGATCTCGGGCGGCATCGGCTATTCCGAACGCCAGTCGTTCATGCTCAACGGCAGCTTCGTCGACAGCAACCTGTTCGGCAGCGGCAACCGGCTGGCGACCGAGTTCAACGGCGGCGAATACGGCAAGGCACTCAGCGTCGCGCACACCGACCCGTATTTCACGGTGGATGGAATATCGCGCTCACTCAACGCCTCGTACATCGAACGCGAGCGACTCACGTCGTCGTTTTCGCAGTTTTCGACCGCCACTTACAACGCGGGCTTTGGAATCGGTTACCCGTTGTCCGAGAACCAGTTCGTCAACTTCGGACTCTCCGGCAGCCACGAAGACCTGACCACGGTGTTCAGCAGTTCGACGCAGCTGCGTGACTGGGTCCGCAACAATGGTGATTCCTACTTCCGGCGCATCGGGCGCGACCCGGTGCTCGGCACCATTCTCGACATCGTCGAGCTCTCGGCGGGCTGGGGTTACGACAGCCGTGACCGATACCTGTTTCCCACGCGCGGCGGATTGCACCGCTTCACAGCGGCAATCACCCCGCCGGGCGGCTCGGTGGAATTCGCCACGGCCAGCTGGCGCTCGCAGCAGTTCTTCCGCCTGCCCATTCCGCTGATCGACGAGATTCCATTTTCGATCAGTACCAACCTCGGCGCGGGCATGGCGCTGGGCGACACCACCGATCTGCCACCACACCGGCACATCTTCACCGGCGGCAGTGAGTCGGTGCGCGGCTTCCGCGACGGCACGCTGGGGCCGCGTGATTCGCTGGGCAATCCCTATGGCGGTGATGCCGGGGTATCCGCGCAACTCGAGGCCATCATTCCGATCGGCGCGAAGTTCGCAACCTCCGCGCGCCTCAGCCTGTTCGTCGACGCCGGGCAATCGTTCTACCTGGGCGACACGAACTTCCGCAACAAGCGCGGCGACCGTACCGAGTATCCCTTCGACCTGTCGGAGCTGCGCGTGTCCACGGGTGTCGCGCTGCAGTGGCTGTCGCCCATGGGCCTGTTCCGTTTTTCGTACGCGGTACCGCTGCGCTACCAGGACGAGACGCGCCGCGAGTTCGGCGACGAGATCGAGGAATTCCAGTTTTCAATGGGTACGGCGTTCTGACGCCAGATGGAGTAGTCAATGAGAATCCCGTTATTGGTTCTGTTCTGCGGTTCGCTGGCGTTGCTGGCCTCCTGCGATGGCAGTGGAGAAGAAGATGAGGGTGGCGATCCGAAAATCCGGCTGCTGAATCTCAGCACCGGTTACAACTCGCTCGACCTGATCACCAACCTCGACGCCGACGATGACGACGAGGACGAAACGCAGTCGGACGCCGTGGGGCTCGACGCCGCCAGCTCCTACGCGACGCTCGATCCCGACGACTACACCATCAAGCTCAAGCGCACGGGCTCCGGGAGCATCCTGCGCTCGTTTCCGGGCGAAGAACTGGTTGAGGGCACCATCTACACCTACGTGGCCTATGGAGAAGTGGGTGCGTTCGGCGCGCTGCGCATCGACGACACCCTGGACGAAGCCGATGCGGGTGAAACCAAGCTCAGTGTGGCCAACGTTTCCTCGGCCGGAGCGCTCGATATCTACATCACCGATTCGGATACCGAGCTCGACGACACCACGCCGGTGTTGTCCGCCGTGGGCGCCGGCCTGGTCGCACTATCCACCGACAGCGGCACCTACCGGCTGCGCGTGACCGCGTCCGGCGACAACACCGATGTGCGACTGGACATCGCGGCGTTCGAGTTGCCGGATCGTGGCGTGGGCACGCTGATCTTCACGTCCACGCAGGGTGGCACGCTGGCCAACGCCATCTACCTGGAGCAGGAAGGGCAGCCGGAGAAGATCGTCAACACCAAGGCGCGGCTGCGCGGTGCGGTCGCCCTGGCCGACGGCGCCAGCGCGTCGATCTCCGCGGGAGGCCAATCGGTGCTCGGCTCGGCCACCGCTGGCGTGATCGGCAGCCGTTACACGCTGCTCGACGCCGGCACTCTGCCGGTAGCATTGACGGTGAATGGCGTCGCGGCCAGCGTTCCGGACATCACGCTGCAGGCCGGCGCCGATTACACGCTGCTCGCCTGGAGCAACGCCGATGGACCCCAGGTCAGCCTCATCCTGGACGACAATCGATTGCCGTCGTCGAACGGCAATTCGAAGTTGCGCTTGCTGAATGGCATGTCGACGCTGGGCGCTCCGCTGACCCTGTCGATGGACTTCTCGCCGTTGATCGAAGGCGCGCTGCTGGGCCAGGCCTCCGACGAAATCGAAGTGTCGAGCGGCACCGACCGCCAGTTCGACATCACGAATACGTCCACGGCGGCCCTGGTGCTGACCCGCGGCGCCATCACGTTGCAGCCGAACTCGGTGTACACGTTCTTCATGACCGACAACGGCGCCACGCCAATCGGCGTGCTGCGGCGGGATCGTTGAGGATCAGGAACCGACGGGAGGCAGCGCGCTCAATTCGAGGTGCAGGGTCTCGGGATCCACCGGCTTCACGAGGTGACGCGCGAAGCCGGCGTTCCGCGATTGCGCGCGGTCTTCGGGAAAACCATAACCCGTGAGGGCCACCAGCCGCACATCGCGGCCCATGGGATGGCTGCGGATGCGGCGCGCGAGTTCGTAGCCATCCATGCCGCCCGGCAGCCCGATGTCGATGAAGGCCACGTCCAGCGGCTCGTCGCCGAGCATGGCGAGCGCCTTCTCGGCATTGGCGGCCTCGCACACCTTGTGGCCGTGCGCCCTCAGGACGGCGCGGTACATCTCGCGCGAGTCGTGGTTGTCGTCGACCAGCAGCACGCGGCGCGACTCGAACTGTCGTCTCGAGTGACCATTGCCGAGGCCGTTGCCGTCGATGCGCGCGGCGCCGTCGCCCTCGCGCATGGGAGCGGCGATGCGCGGCAGCCGCACCGTGAAGGTTGAACCGCGCGATTCGCCATCGCTCGCGGCGTGCACCGTGCCGCCGTGCAGCTCCGCCAGTCGCCGCACCAGCGTGAGGCCGATGCCGAGGCCGCCGCGCGAACGATCGATGGTGTGGTGCGCCTGCACGAAGAGGTCGAAGATTTTTGGCAGCATCTCCGCGGGAATGCCTACGCCCTGGTCGACGACGCGCACCACGGCATCGTCGCCATCGGCACCGACGAACACGCCGACGGTGCGTTCGCCCTGCGAGAACTTGAGCGCGTTCGACAGCAGGTTGCCGATGATCTGCTCGAGGCGCACCAGGTCGCCATTGACCCAGACCGGGTCGCAGACCGAATCGATGCGGCCCTGCGTGGGATTGCCCGAGGCGATGGTCGCCACGGAAGAGCGCACGCAGTCGGCGAGATTCACCGGCGTGCGCTTGAGCACGATCTTGCCCGTGACCGCGCGGCCCACGTCGAGCAGGTCGTCGACCAGGCGCGCCATATGCAACACCTGGCGTTTGATGATGGCGGTGGCCCGCAGCGCCATGGGATCGGGATGTCCGATGATGCCCAGCGCATGCACCGCGCCCTGGATGGCGCCCAGCGGATTGCGCAGTTCGTGCGCCAGCATGGCCAGGAACTCGTCCTTCGAACGATTCTCGCGCTGCGCCCGCGCCAGCGAGCTGATGTCGCTCATGATGAGAGTGCGGTGTTCGACCTCGTCGAGCACGATGCTCGAGAGCGTGACCTGCACTTCGGCACCGTCCTGCCCATCGACCACGACGCGCGTCAAGTAGCGCCCGGAGCCGTGGTCGAGCATGGCGCGCAGGATGTCGGCTTCCGCCGAAGGCAGGTAGCGGCCGATGGGTGCGCCGAATACGTGCGTCAGCGGCTGTTTCACCAGGTCCGCGAAGCGCTGGTTGCAATAGACGATCTCGCCCGAGGTGGTGAGCGTAGCCGCGCCTTCCTGCATGCGCTCGACCAGCGCGCGATACGGGGCATCGGCGCTCTTCAGCGTGAAGATGCGACGCTCGCCTTTTTCATCGGCCAGCAGCAAGGCGTCGATCTCGCCGCTGTAGATGGCCTGCAGGTTTCCTTCGGCTTCGACGAGCCTTTGTTTGAGCTCCTCGAGGTCCATGCCGTCAACGTTCACGTCAGCCCTCCAGTGCCAGGCCGAGCCCCGCGCACAGGCGGTGCGGGTCGCTCATGTCGCCGATGATCCGGCGCAGGGGTGCGGGCTCATACTTGATGAGCGTGGGAGTGGCGAAGACCTGCTCGCCCTGGATCATCTGGGGCTGCTGGTAGACATCCACGATCTCGAGCTCGAACCGGTCCTTGAGCCGCCGCTCGCACAGTTCGCGTACCGCGCGAATCGCCCGTGTCGATCGCGGCGTCATGCCGGTGACGAACAGGCGCAGCACGTAGCGTGGATTGGCGAGTGCATCGGCGGCGGCTTCGAAGGACTGGGCGTTCACGCACTGACCCTGCGCGGGCGCAGGTCCAGCCCCACGAGCACGCGCTCGGTGTTGGAGAGGTCGCCGATGATCTTCTTGATAGGAGTGGGCAGTCGGCGCACCAGCGTGGGCAAGGCCAGGATCTGGTCGCCGCGCCCGAGCGCGGGATTGTCGACCAGGTCGATGACCTCGATGCTGTAACGTCCTGCCAGGTGTTCTTCGCAGATCTTGCGCAGGTTGGCGAAGGCGCGCACCGCCTTCGGCGTCTGGCCCGCCACGTAGAGCCGCAGTTCGAAGTTGTCGCTCGGGGGCATGTCACTTCCTCCGTCGCGCGCTGGCGCGCGAATGGGGACCACCATTGCCGCGTGAACCGGGCGGCACGCGCGTTGGCTTGGCAGCCCGGGCCGTGCGCCGCAGAGGCTCCGCGATCGGCGCGCGGGTCGGACCCTCGATTTCTATTCCACCCGGGCTGAAGCGGAAGCTGCGCACATCGTCGGAATGCGGCATGCCGCGCGACTTGAGCACGTAGATCTGTCGATTGCGGTGTTTGCCCTCCAGTTCGGTGGCAACCAGGATCCAGGTGTCCATCAGCGACGAGATCAGGGTCTCGGTACGCTCCAGTGAATGATCCGAAGAGGTGAGGCTGGTAAACATCGCGGTGGTGCTGCGCGATTTCAGGAAATCGATGACGCGCGTGAGCATGGAACGCACATCCATGGTGGTGCCCACGGCCAGCAGGTTGGTGATCGGATCCATGACCACCACGTCCGGGTCGAACAACTCCACGGCGTGATGCATGGCCAGCAGGTGAGTCTCGAGGCCGTGCCGGTTGGGGCGGTCCGCATGGAACTGCAACAGGCCCTTGTCCACCCACTTGCCCACGTCGACGCCGGCGGACCGCATGTTGCGGATCATCTGCTGCGGCGATTCCTCGAACAGGAAGTACAGGCACTTTTCGCCGCGACGGCAGGCGGCATCGACGAAATGCGCGCCGAGCGTGGTCTTGCCCGTGCCGGCCGTGCCCGAGAGCAGCACCGTGCTGCCGCGATAGAAGCCCTGGCCGCCGAGCATGTCGTCGAGCGCGGGCAGTCCGCTCGAAATACGCTCATCGGGCGCGGTGTGTTCCAGCAACAGCGAGGTCACCGGCAATACGGTGATGCCGTCGCGATCGATGAGGAAGGGATACTCGTTGGTGCCGTGATGCGAGCCGCGGTACTTCACCACGCGGATGCGGCGCGTGGAAATCTGCTCGTGCACACGATGGTCGAGCGAGATCACGGCGTCGGTGATGTATTCCTCGAGTCCCTGGCGCGTGAACATCTGCTCGCCGCGCTCGGCGGTGACCACGGCGGTGATTTGCCGGTCGCGCAGCCAGCGGAACAGGCGGCGCAGCTCGGCGCGCAGGATACCCGTGTCCTTGAGGCCGCCGAACAGCGTCTCGATGGTGTCGAGCATCACGCGCCGGGCGCCGATCTGCTTGATGGCGTGATCGAGGCGCACGAACAGGCCCTCGAGGTCGTATTCGCCGGTTTCCTCGATCTCGCTGCGATCCACGTGCACGTAGTCCACCAGCAGCTTGCGTTCGGCCACCAGCTTGTCGAGGTCGTAGCCCAGCGAGCGCACGTCCTGCGCCAGTTCCCCGGCGTTTTCCTCGAAGGTGAGCAGCACGCCGGGCTCGCCATGTTCCAGCGCGCCGTTCACGAGGAAGCTGACGCCCAGCAGCGTCTTGCCGGAACCCGGTCCGCCGGATACCAGCGTGGGACGTCCCGCGGGAAGACCGCCGTAAGTGATTTCGTCGAGGCCTGATATGCCAGTGGGCGCCTTGCCAATTTGCATCCTGTCGACATTCTTCTTGACCATGCAACCTGAACCATCCGCGTTGTTTGGAGGGAGATACCGGCCACCGGATTGCTGGCAGTCGGCACGTCTCACGCGAACGCGAACCGCTTGGGTTGCGCCACGTATTGAACGCAAGATAGGGATCGCCGGGATATCGGCAAAGTCTCACATTTTTGTTAGCCGTCGTCAGACGGTTCCGACATCGCGGTCGCCCCGCGGCGACTCGGCCTAACTAAGTCGGCCCGGGATTACCGACTTGTCGGAGATTTCGGCCAGCAATTCCTGGATGGCCCCTTCGCTCACGGGCTTGGAATAGTGGCGATGGAAGCCGGCTTCGCGGGCCCGCTCCTTGTCCGCAGGCTGGCCCCAGCCGCTGATGGCCACGACCATCGGCTTGCGTTGCAGGTTCATTCCCGAAATCGCGCGGGCCACGTCATAACCCGACATGTGCGGCATGCCGATGTCGAGCAGCACGAGGTGCGGCGTGGAATCCTCGACTTCACGTAACGCGGTAGCGCCATCGTAGGCGGTGCGCACCTGGTGACCCGACTGCTGCAGCAGCAGGGCGAGACTGTCGGCGGCATCGACGTTGTCGTCGACCACCAGCACGCGCAGCGGGGCCAGTGCCTGTGGTTGTTCGGGCGCCAGCGCGGGACTCACCTCGGCGCGGCTCAACGGAATCCGCACGATGAATTCGCTGCCCTTGCCGAGCCCGTCGCTCTTCGCTTGCACGTGACCCCCGTGCAGCTCGACGATCCGGCGCACCAGCGCGAGACCCACGCCCAGGCCACCGAGCGCTCCTCCGGCATTGGGATCCAGCTGCATGAACAGGTCGAAGATGCGATCCAGTGCTTCGCGATCGATGCCCTTGCCGTTGTCGACCACGCGAATCTCGGCGTTGTCGCCCACGGCGTGCGCCTCCAGGCCGATCGCGCCACCCGGCCCGGTGTACTTGGCCGCATTGTTCAGCAGGTTCACCACCACCTGCGTCATGCGCAGGGCGTCGGCATCGACGCGGATGGCGGCGTCGTCCAGTCGGAGGGTGAGCTTGTGATGCCGGGCATCCACCAGCGGCCGGCTGGTTTCCACGGCGCGGTGGATGACATCCCGCAGGTCGATGGTGGCTTTCTCGATGACGAACTGGCCGCGCGCCACGCGGTTCACGTCGAGCAGCTCGTCGATGATGCGCACCAGCTGCGCGCTCTGGCGCTCGATGGTCTGCCGCATGCTTTCGACGATGGGATCCTGGATCTTGCGCCGCTCCATGAGCGCGACGGCATTGCGGATCGGCGCCAGCGGATTGCGCAACTCGTGCGCCAGCATGGCGATGAACTCGTGCATCTTTTGCGCGGTGTCGGCCAGTGACTCGGCATGCCGTCGCTGCGTCAGGTCCTGCGTCACGATGTAGAACGCCTCGGTACCGCCTTCGACGCCGGGCAGGCGGCCGATCACGCTGTTGGCCCAGAACTGCGAGCCATCCTTGCGCAGACGCCAGCCTTCCTCGGAGACGCGGCCCTGTTTGCGTGCCGCGATGAGCTGGCGCCAGGGCTTGTGATCCGTGACGTCCTCGGGTGGAAAGATGCGCGAAAAATGTTTGCCGACGATTTCCGTGGCACTGAATCCCGTGATGCGTTGCGCGCCGTGGTTCCAGCTGTTGATGAAGCCGTCGACGTCGATTGTGACGATCGCGTATTCGATGACGCTTTCCACCAGCAGGCGGAAGCGCTCCTCGCTCTGTCGCAGGTGGGTCTCGTATTCACGCCGCTCTGTGAGGTCGCGCGTGATCTTGGAGAAGCCGAGCAATTCGCCCTTGGTATCGCGGATCGCGGTGAGCACGGCATTGGCCCAGAATCGCGTGCCATCCTTGCGTACGCGCCAGCCCTCGTCTTCGAAGCGACCCTCGATCATCGCGGTGCTCAGCTCGCGTTCGGCCAGATCGCGCCGCGAGCTGCCGGGTGGATAGAAGGTCGAAAGATGCTGGCCGAGGATTTCGCGCCCGTCGTATCCCAGGATCTGCTCCGCGCCGGCATTCCAGGTGGTGACGCGGCCGTCGGGATCGAGCATGAAGATGGCGTAGTCGCGCACGCCTTCGACGAGTGCGCGGAACCGGACCTCGCTCTGTCGCAGGGATTCCTCGTGGCGGCGGCGTTCGGTGAGATCGCGCGTCACCTTGGCGAAACCGATGTGCCGCCCGTCGCTGTCGCGCAGCGCGGTGATGACCACGTTGGCCCAGAACCGCGTTCCGTCCTTGCGCACGCGCCAGCCTTCGTCCTCATAGCGACCATCCTTGATCGCGCCCTCGAGTTCGCGCACCGGCAGGCCGTCGGCGATGGACTCCGGCGGATAGAAGCGCGAGAAATGCTGGCCGATGATCTCGGACGCCTTCCAGCCCTTGATGGCTTCCGCGCCCGCATTCCAGGTGGCGATGTTGCCCTCGGTATCGAGGATCAGCAGCGCGTAGTCACGCACGGTCTCGATGAAGACGCGGAACTGCTCTTCACCGGGACTCTTGCGCAGGATGGGGGCGCGCTCTTCGGCGGGCTTGGGGTTCACCGGTCAAGGTTAGACCCCGGGCCGGCCACTTCATGTAGGCCGGCGCCGACAAGTGAACTAACAAGCCGGATTCAGTGTCTTGTTCCGGCTGTTACCGCGGAATGGGCGGTGCGGCGCGATGGAACACGGGCTTGATGGCCAGGCCCGACTGGATGCGTGACACGCCCGGGATGCGCGTGAGCACGTCCAGCATGAACCGCTGGTAGCTGGGGAGGTCAGGGACCACGATGCGCAACACATAGTCCGCCTCGCCGGTCATGAGGTAGCAGCTCATGACCTCCGGGACGTCCGCGATGCGCCTTTCGAATACCTTGAGAGTTTCTTCGACCTGGCGTTCCAGCGAGACCCAGACGTACATGGTGATGCCGAAACCCAGCTTCTGTTCGTCGAACTGGGCGCTGTAGCCGGTGATGTAGCCCCCGGCTTCCAGGCGACGGATGCGGCGCAGGGTGGGGGTGAGTGACAGGCCAATCTGTTCGGACAGGTCGCGCCAGCTGATGCGGCCGTCCTTCGAGAGGATCTGCATGATCCGCGCGTCTACTTTGTCGAGCTTTTCGACTGCCATGAGTCACAGATTCCGTATTTTGTGGTTCAAACGAGCTAAAACTGGCTGAAGCATAGTCGACAATTGGCGAAAACGCGCTCCCCCTAGTGCGTTAGGCTACGCATCACCTAAGCCTATGTCAGGTATACAGATTTCCATGGCACGCCAACGACCCGTATCGGTTTCCTTCGAGTTCTTCCCGCCCGGCGACGAGGCCATGGAGAAGACGCTGTGGTCGTCGATCCAATACCTCGCGCCACTGAATCCAACTTTTGTTTCAGTGACTTACGGTGCGGATGGCAGCACCCGCGAGCGTACCCACAACGTGGTGTCGCGCCTGCAGGAACAACATGCCCTCAATTGCGTGCCCCATCTGACCTGCATCGGCGCCAGTCGCGGCGAGGTGCTGGATATCGCGCGGCGCTACTGGGACCAGGGCATCCGCCACATCGTGGCCCTGCGCGGTGACCCGCCGGCGGGCACGACTTTTCAACCGCGCGAAGACGGATTTGCCTACGCGTCGGACCTGGTCGAGGGACTGAAGACCGTGGGCGACTTCGAGATCTCGGTGGCCGCGTACCCGGAGAAGCATCCGGAGGCGAAGAGTGCCGAGGCCGACCTGGGCTATCTCAAGCGCAAGGTCGATGCCGGCGCTTCGCGCGCCATCACCCAGTTCTTCTATGACACCGACGCCTTCCTGCGCTTCCGCGATCGTTGCGCGGCGCGCGGCATCGATGTGCCCATCGTGCCGGGCATCCTGCCCATCACGCGCTTCCCGCAGATCACCAAGTTCGCGGCGCGTTGCGGCGCCAGCATTCCGGAGTGGCTGGAGCATCGCTTCGACGGCCTGGAAAACGATCCGGACACTCGCAAGCTGATCTCCGCGGCCGTGGCCATCGAACAGGTGCACACGCTGCAGCGTCATGGCGTCGAGCACTTCCATTTCTACACGCTGAATCGTTCGGAGCTGACTTACGCCATCTGTCACGCGCTGGGCGTGCGTGCCAAGCAGCCGCCGCAGCCGGCTGAGCGCAAGGTGGCCAATGGTTGATCTGGCGCACGCGGGACGCGTGCAAAATTCAGCAGCCGAGCGCGTCAAGAAGCTTCGGCAATTGTTCGCCGAGCGCATCGTCGTGCTGGACGGTGCCATGGGCACCATGATCCAGAAGCACAAGCTGGACGAGGCCGCGTATCGCGGCACGCGTTACGCCGACTGGCATCGCGATCTCAAGGGTTGCAACGACCTGCTGGCGCTGACGCGCCCGCAGCTCATCGCCGACATCCATCGCGAGTTCGTCGATGCCGGTGCCGACATCATCAGCACCAACACCTTCAATGCCACGTCCATCGCGCTCGCCGACTACGGTCTCGAGGCGCTGGTGTACGAATTGAATCGTGACGCCGCCTTGCTGGCGCGCGGCGTGGCGGACGAGGCAACCACGCGCCTCGGACGCCAGGTGTTCATCGCGGGCGCACTCGGTCCGACCAATCGCACGGCCTCGATTTCTCCCGACGTGAACGACCCGGGTTTCCGCGCCGTCACGTTCGACGACCTCACGGCGACCTACGGAGAGGCCACCAGGGCGCTCATCGACGGCGGCGCCGACGTCATCCTCATCGAAACGATTTTCGACACGCTGAATGCCAAGGCCGCCATCTACGCGGCGCGTGCCGCCATCGATGCCTCGGGCCTCGATATTCCCATCATCATCTCGGGCACCATCACCGATGCCTCGGGTCGCACGCTCTCGGGCCAGACCGTCGAAGCCTTTTGGGCCTCGGTGCGCCATGCGCGCCCCATCACCATCTCGCTCAACTGCGCGCTCGGCGTGAAGCAGCTGCGTCCCTACGTGGAAGAACTGTCGCGCCTCGCCGATACCCACGTCGGCGTGTATCCGAACGCGGGACTTCCCAATGCTTTTGGCGAATACGACGAGGCCCCGGCCGACACGGCCAGCGTGCTCGGCGAGCTCGCGCACCACGGCCACCTGAACCTGGTCGGCGGCTGCTGCGGGACGACTCCTGAACACATCCGCGCCATTGCCGATCGCGTGCGCTGCGAGCCGGTGCGCAAGAAGAAGGCGCATACGCCGCGCATGGAGCTGTCGGGCCTCGAGCCCTTCAATCTCACCAAAGACATTCCGTTCGTGAACGTGGGCGAGCGCACCAACGTCACGGGTTCGGCCAAGTTCCGCAAGCTCATCGAGGCCAACGACTACCCGGCGGCGTTGAGCATTGCCAGGCAGCAGGTGCAGGACGGCGCGCAGATCATCGACGTCAACATGGACGAGGGCATGCTCGATTCGGAAGCCGCCATGGTGCGCTTCCTCAATCTCATCGCGGCCGAGCCCGACATCGCGCGCGTGCCGGTGATGATCGACTCGTCCAAGTGGTCGGTGATCAAGGCCGGCCTCAAGTGCATCCAGGGCAAGGGCGTGGTGAATTCCATCTCGCTGAAAGAGGGCGAGGAGATTTTCCTCGGCCACGCCCGCGAGGTCATGAACTACGGTGCCGCGGTCGTGGTCATGGCCTTCGACGAGAAGGGCCAGGCCGACACGCTCGAGCGCAAGGTGGCCATCTGCGAGCGTTCGTACAAGCTGCTCGTCGAGAAGCTCGACTTCCCGCCGGAAGACATCATCTTCGATCCGAACATCTTCGCGATCGCCACGGGCATCGAGGAGCACAACGGCTACGGCCTGGCGTTCATCGAGGCCGCGCGCGAGATCCGCAAGCGCTGCCCGCATGCGCATGTCTCCGGTGGCGTGAGCAACGTGTCGTTCTCGTTCCGCGGCAACGAGCCGGTGCGCCAGGCCATGCACTCGGTGTTCCTCTACCACGCCATCCAGGCGGGCATGGACTTCGGCATCGTGAACGCCGGTCAGCTCGCCATCTACTCGGATATCCCCACGGAGCTGCGCGATCGCGTCGAAGACGTGATCCTCAATCGGCGCGCCGATGCCTCCGAGCGACTGCTCGAGATTGCGACCCGCTACAAGGATGGCGGCAGCAAGGAAAAGGTGGTCGACCTCGCCTGGCGCAACCTGCCGGTGAACGAGCGCCTGTCGCATGCGCTGGTGGCCGGCGACGACCAGTTCATCCTCGAAGATACCGAGGAAGCGCGCCGCAATGCGGAGCATCCGCTGCATGTCATCGAAGGCCCGCTCATGGATGGCATGAACGTGGTCGGCGACCTGTTCGGCTCGGGAAAGATGTTCCTGCCGCAGGTGGTGAAGTCCGCGCGCGTCATGAAGAAGGCCGTGGCGCATCTCATTCCGTTCATCGAGGCGCTGGCGAACGGCGTCCAGAAGACCAACGGCACGGTGGTGCTGGCCACCGTCAAAGGTGACGTGCACGACATCGGCAAGAACATCGTCGGCGTCGTGCTCCAGTGCAACAACTTCGCGATCGTGGATCTCGGCGTCATGGTGCCGGCCGACAAGATCCTCGAAACCGCCCAGAAAATCGGCGCCGACATGATCGGCCTTTCGGGCCTGATCACGCCTTCGCTGGAAGAAATGAGCTACATCGCCGGCGAGATGCAGCGTCGTGGATTCACGGTGCCGCTGCTCATCGGTGGCGCGACGACTTCGCCCGCGCACACCGCGGTGAAGATCGATCCGCAATACGAAGGCCCGGTGGTGTACGTCAAGGATGCGTCGCGTGCCGTGGGCGTGTGCCGCCAGCTCGTGACCCCGGAGATGAAGCCCGCGTACGTGGCCGAGGTGAAGGCCGAGAACGCGCGTCGCCGCGAACAACACGCCGGCAAGAAGGGCAAGACCGCCCAGCTCACGCTCGGCCAGGCTCGCGCCAACCGGCCGAAGATCGACTGGGCCAACTACTCGCCGCCGGTGCCGCGTTTTCTCGGTGCCAAGACTTACGCCGATGTGCCGCTGGCCTCGTTGACGCCATTCATCGACTGGATGCCGTTCTTCAATGCCTGGGAATTCGGCGGTACTTTTCCGGCCGTGCTCGAAGATCCGGTGCGCGGCGCGGCCGCGCGCTCGCTGTACAAGGATGCGCAGGAAATGCTCGCGAAGATCCTGCGCGAGCACTGGCTGTCGGCGCGCGCCGTGGTCGGGTTCTTCCCCTGCAACAGCATCGACGAAGAAATCGAGGTGTACAGCGACACCACGCGTTCGCGCGTGTTGTACCGGCTGCATCACCTGCGTCAGCAGAAGGGCAAGCCTTCGGGCCAGCCGCACTACGCGCTGTCGGATTTCATCGCGCCGAAGGATTCGGGCAAGGTGGACTACATCGGCGGCTTCGCGGTCACGGCCGGCATTGGCATCGAGCCGCATCTCGAGCGGTTCGCGAAGGCGCATGACGACTACAACGACATCCTGCTCAAGGCGCTGGCGGATCGCCTGGCCGAGGCCTCGGCGGAAGCTCTGCACCTGCGCGTGCGCCGTGAGCTCTGGGGATATGCGCCGGAAGAGCGCCTGACCAACGACCAGCTCATCGCCGAGCAGTACCGCGGCATCCGCCCGGCGCCGGGATACCCGGCCTGCCCGGATCACACCGAGAAGGGTACGCTCTGGCAGATGCTGGACGTGGAGCGGGCCATCGATCTCAGGATCACCGAGAGCTACGCCATGTATCCCACGGCGGCGGTCAGCGGCTGGTACTTCGCGCATCCCGATTCGAAGTACTTCGCGGTGGGGCCCATCGACCTCGACCAGATGCAGCACTACGCCGCGCGCAAGGGCTGGAGCCAGGCCGAAGCGCGCAAGTGGCTGATCTCGAACCTCGAGGCCCGCGCGCAAGAGGCGGATCCGCACGACGAAGCGGCCTAGCGGCACCAACACAGTCACCCGTCTGCCCACGGTAGTTTGCTAGGCTGGCGGTCCTTCGAGGAGGACCGCCGTGCCCAAGCATTTCCTGTCATGTGTTCCGCTGTTGTTCGCCCTGGCGATCTCGCAGGCGGTCGCCGAGGCTCCGGGCTTTGACGGGGCCGCCGCGGAAACGATGTTGCGGCAAACGCTGGAGCTTCCCGCCGAATACAAGCTGATCGTCCTCGACGAGCAGGGCGCGCCGCTGGGTTTCGACGTGGTTGCACGCCGGATGCAGTCGGGCGGTGCGATGGACGTGCAGCGGGACGATGCGGCAAAGACGGCGACCCTGCGGGTCCAGCCTCCGTCCACCGGCAACTCCGAAGTGGGCGAGGGGGCCACGCTGCCGTCCTTCGACCTCCAGGACATCCACAACCGGCGCATCCGCAACCTCGATCTCGCCGGCCGCCCCACGCTGATCAACTTCTTCTTCGAGACTTGCGTGCCCTGCATCAAGGAGGCGCCGGTGCTCACCCTGTACCGTCTCAGGCACCGGGAGTTCAACTACCTGGCCGTGACGCCGGATACGAAGGAGGAAGCCAAGCGCTTCGTCCTGCAACGGAAGCTGGACTGGCCGGTGGCCTACGAGGGAGATGATTTCATCGCGGCCATGAAGGTGACGGGCTTCCCCACCTATCTATTGGTGGCATCGGATGGCCGCATACTCGGGCGTGGCAGCGGCATGGACCCGCGCAGCATGGATGATCCGGCGCGCGCACTCGGTGAATTCGAGAAATGGGTGAGCGATCGAATTCGGCAGTGAATGACCGCGTCTCATTCGCCAGCGCGCTGCGCTTCTGGCTGAAGCTGGGATTCATCAGCTTCGGTGGCCCGGCCGGGCAGATCGCCATCCTGCACCAGGAGTTGGTGGAACGACGCCGCTGGATTTCCGAAGGGCGATTTCTGCACGCGCTCAATTACTGCATGTTGCTGCCCGGTCCCGAGGCACAACAGCTCGCCACCTACATGGGCTGGCTGTTGCACCGTACCCGGGGCGGTCTCGCAGCGGGGCTGCTGTTCATCCTGCCTTCGTTTGTCATCCTGGTCCTGTTGTCGTGGCTCTACATGACTTTCGGAAAAGTACCGGCGGTGGCCGCGTTTTTCTTCGGCATGAAACCCGCGGTGGTGGCCATCGTGGCCTTCGCGGCCTGGCGAGTCGGCACGCGCGTGCTGAAGAATGTCGCGCTCGGCCTCATTGCAGCGCTGGCCTTTCTCGCCTTGTTTGCCTTTTCGGTTCCGTTTCCACTGGTCGTGCTGGGCGCGGCTGCGCTGGGCCTGGTCGGTGCACGCCTGGCGCCGGCCACGTTTGAATCCGCGCCGGCAGCACATGCCGCGCGCGGCGAGTCGGTCGTCGACGACCACAGCGCAACTCCCACCCACGCGCAATTTTCCTGGGGCCGACTGCTGCGCACGCTTTCCATTGGCTTCGCGCTCTGGCTGGGTGGCATGGCGCTGTTGATTGCGCTCGCCGGATCGCAGGGCACGCTGGCGCAAATGGGGGCATTTTTCTCGAAGGCGGCGCTGATCACGTTTGGTGGCGCGTACGCGGTATTGCCCTACGTGAGCCAGGCGGCCGTCGAGCATTACCAGTGGATCACGGCGCCGCAGATGATCGATGGCATGGCACTGGGCGAGACCACGCCCGGCCCACTGATCATGGTGCTCACGTTCGTCGGCTACGTGGGCGCGTGGACGCACGCGGCTGGCGTGTCACCGGCCCTGGCCGGTTTCGCTGGCGCGCTGGTGGCCACCTTCTTCACCTTCCTGCCGTCGTTCATTTTCATTTTCGCCGGGGCGCCGCTGGTGGAGGCCACGCGTGGCCAACGATTGTTCACCGCGCCGCTCACCGCCATCACGGCGGCCGTGGTCGGCGTCATCGCCCATCTCGCGGTGTATTTCGCGATCCACGTGTTCTGGCCGGCGGGCTTCGGGCCGACTCTCGACTGGAGATCCGTGCTGATCGCCGTGGCGGCGGCTGTCGCACTGTTCGGATTTCGGGTCGGCGTAGTGCCCGTGATCCTCGGCTGCGGCGCCGCGGGTCTGCTGCTATCTATTTCTTATTGATCAGGAACAGCCCCACGACGCAAAGCAGGATGCCTCCAACGTTGACCAGCGTGAGCTTCTCGGAGAAATACGCCACGCCGATGAGCAGCAACAGCAAGGCGGCGGCCGACTGCGTGACGATCTGCCCGAGGCTCACATCGAAGCCGCCGCGATAAATCATGAGGAAGCCGAGATCGAGAAACACCACCACGATGCCCAGCGTCGCGGTGGTCCAGTTCAGTTCGCCGAAGGCCGCGCGAAAACTCGCCGGACCGGGCAGGGCCGCGTAGATGACGCCGAAGGCCACGGTCACCACGGCGTAGGTCACCGCCAGCGACAGGTACGGATTGGCCGCGGCGGGCGTGAGCTTCAGGACGATGTGATAGGCGACAGTGGCGGCAATCGCGACGCCCAACCAGGTCAGCTGCATGATGAGTCCCTCTTCATCCTCTTGACCCCAGCGTACCCGATCACGTGTACTCCGGCGCACATGAAAACCACCATCGGAATTGCCCTGGGACTGTTGGCCGGCGTCGCCGGCGCGGCGGATTCGTCTTCCGGCTGGAAGCCATTGCTTGACGCGAAGCTCTCGCAGTTCGACGTCTATCTCAGCTATCCCGGCGAAGTGATCCTCGACGTGATCGCCGGCAAGGCACCGGCGGATCTCAAGCCCATCGGCCTCAATCCGCCGGGGCAGAAGGTGTTCAGCGTGATCGAGCAGGATGGCAGGCCCGTGCTGCGCATCACCGGCGAGATCTACGGCTGCGCGGTGACTCGGCAGTCCTTCGAGAACTACCACCTGCGCCTGGAGACGAAGTGGGGTTCCACCAAGCTCGTGCCGCGCGTGAATGAGCCCAAGGATTCGGGAATCCTCTATCACAGCCGCGGGCCCTTCGGCGTCGACTACTGGAAGTCCTGGGCGCTGTCGCACGAGTTCCAGGTCATCGAGCACGGCATGGGCGAGTACTGGACGCAGGCAACCTCGGCCATCGACATCCGCGCGTTTCCGAAGGCGGCGGGTGCCGAGGCGCCGCGCTGGGATCCCAAGGCTCCATGGATGCCATTCGTCTCGCCTAACAACCATGCGCTGGCCGGCAGCGACGAGGATCGCGGCAGTGACTGGAACCGGCTCGAGCTGGTGTGCTTCCAGGACGACTGCGTGCACATCGTGAACGGCAAAGTGGTGATGGCGCTGGCCAATGCGCGGTACCGCGACGGCGAGAAGTGGGTGCCCATGACCGGCGGCACGATCCAGATCCAGAGCGAGGCGGCGGAAGTTTTTTACCGCGACATCGAGATCCGGCCGATTCCCGCGATGCCGAAGGAATACCGCCAGTACTTCGCGGAGTAGTTCGACCGGATCAGGGTGGCTCGGGTAGCCTGAAAACCAGGCCACCCTTGATCACCACCTCGACGTTCTGCAGCACCGAAATATCGGTCAGCGGATCGCCGCGCACGGCGATGAGGTCGCCGAACTTTCCGGGTTCGACAGTGCCCACGTCCTTGTCCCAGCCCATGTAGGTCGCCGCCACCGACGTGGCCGACTGGATGGCGGCCATGGGCCGCATGCCGCGTTCCACCATGATGGGAAATTGCCGCGCATTGAGACCGTGCGGGAATACGCCCGCGTCGGTGGCGTACACGATGGGCACTCGGGCCTGGACGGCTTTCGTGAAGGCCTGCCGCTGGATCTCCGTGGTCTCGAGGTTCTTGCGCAGGAATTCCTCGGGCCAGCCCTGGCGCCGTCCCTCGGTGTCGATGTAGTCGCCGTTGTAGACATCCATGGCGAACGCCACGTTGCCGCGCCGGCGCGCCGCAGCGATGCCCGCGTCGTCGAGATACGAGGCATGTTCGATGGTGTCCGCGCCGGCCGCGATCGCCATGAGGATGGATTCGGCGCCGTGCGCATGCGCCGCCACCTTCTTGTCATTGCGATGCGCGACCTTCACGACCGCGGCGATTTCCTCGCGCGTCATCTCGGGTGCGCCGGGCACACCACCGTAGGCGAGCACCGCACCGGAAGCGATGACCTTCAGCAGGTCGGCGCCGCCGGCGAGGATGGCTTCGGCGCGCAGCTCGAATTGCTCGGGGCCGCGCGCCACGCCGTAGTGGAAGCGCGCGTTGTCTTCGGGTTCCTTGAAATCGGGCACGAAGAGGTCGCCACCGCCGTGCGGAATAGTGAGGTAGGGGCCGCTCACCTGCATGCGGGGTCCGGCGACATTGCCGCGATTGATGGAATCGCGCAGCAGCACGTCGGTGTCGGCGATGTATGTGCCCACGTTGCGCACCGTGGTGAACCCGGCGCGCAGCGTGTCGGAGGCGTTCTGCTGGGCCTTCACCAGCGACTCCTCGTCCGGGCGCGCGAAATACACGCGCAGATCGGCGGTGTCCTCGGGGCTATCGGTGAGATGCGTGTGCATGTCGATGAGGCCGGGCAGGCAGGTGTACTCGCGCAGATCGAGCACGGGCAGGATGGCCGCGGCGGCGGCCGAGCGACCGGTGTCGGGCTCGATGCTGGTGATGCGACCGTTGCGGATCACGACAATAGTGCCGTAGTGCGCGGCGAGGATGGCGCCGTCGATGAGGCGGCCGCAGCGAATAGCGATGCTGCCGCTGTCGGGCGTGTAGGGCACCTGGCGCACGGCGAATTGCGCGCGCAACGAAGGTGGGTCGATTGCGCAGGCGGTCAGCGCCACGCTGGCCAGCAGGATGAATAGGCGGTGCATCAGGCGAGCGGGATGAATTCGTGATGGTCGAAATCCGGCAGCTTCATGCGTCCGGCGCGCCAGTCGGCCTTGGCCTGTTCGATGCGCTCGCGCCGCGAGGACACGAAGTTCCACTCGATGAAGCGTTCGCCCACCGGCTCGCCACCCAGCGCCATGAGGGTCGAGGGCTGCAGCGCGGTGATGCTGGTGTCCTCGTCGGGCTCGAACACCAGCATCTTGCCGGCGCCGAAGCGGCCCTGGCGCGATTCGATCTCGCCTGCGGCCACGTACAGCGCGCGTTCGGGGTAGTCGTCCGGCAATGTCGCGCGTGCGCCGGAGGCCAGGTCCCAGTGTGCGTAGAACAAGGGCGAGTGGGTCTTGACGCCCGCGTTCATGCCAAACGCGGAACCGGCCAGCAGGCGAGTGCGCAGGCCTGCGTCCTCATTCACGGGCAGCGACTCGGAACCGAAGTGGCCGAAGGACGGTTCCGTTTCCTCGTATTCATTCGGCAGCGCCACCCAGGCCTGGATGCCATGCATCGGGCCACCCTCGGCGCGGGCCTTCTCGAAGCGCTCGGAATGCGTGATGCCGCGGCCGGCGATCATCCAGTTGACCTCGTTGGGCTGGATGGCCTGCTGCATACCCACGCTGTCGCGGTGCATGATCTCGCCGGCGAATAGATAGGTGACCGTGGCGAGGCCGATGTGCGGATGCGGCCGCACGTCGACGGACTTCGGAATACCCGCCGGGAAAGTCACCGGCCCGATGTGGTCGAAGAAAATGAACGGCCCGACCATGTGCCGGCGCGTGAAGGGCAACACGCGCCCGACTTCGAACCCACCCAGGTCGCGGCGCCGCTGGTCGATGACTTGCATGACACAGCGTTTACCAGAGGCGAGTTGCCCCTAGCAAGTGCCTATTCCAGGTTCCAGGATCCGGTATTGATGAACAGCTGGGTGCAGGTGCCGACGCCTTCCCAGCTGAACCGCAGGTACGACGCAGGGGTCAGCGACTTCATGGCATCGATCAGGGCGGCATCCGTGGTGGTGCAGAAGGCCGTCGTACCCGCGGCGCTGCGCGCATGGCATTGGCCGGTATTGGCGATGCCGCTGCTGCCACGATTGATGGTCACGTAGCAGTAGATGTACTCGGTGCTGTTGAGCGACATGCGGGTCGAAGACAGCGATCCCTGTGCGTAGCGGCTGACCTGGCTGATGCCCACCGGGAAGTTCAAATATTGCCCGGCACTGCCCGTCGTCGGGACGAGGGACAGGGCCGGGACGAGCGCCAGCGCGGCCAGGGTCGAGGTCTTCTTCACGTCAGCTCCATAATGCTCTTGCAACTGACCATGAGTACCGCGCGGTGCCCCACCGGTTTCTGCCGCGATTGACGCCGGGGGGATCTGCATCAAGACTGCCGCCCACTCCAGGAGAGTCCCACATGCACTCGAGCGCCCGATCCATCAAGCACAGCTCGTTCACCATCGAGCGGCGTTTCGATCACGACCCCTCGCAGGTGTATCGCGCGTGGGTGGATCCTTCCGCCAAGTCGCGCTGGTTCAACGGGCCCGCCGACAAGTGGAAGGAAGAGGTTCGCGAGATGGATGTGCGGGTGGGCGGTCGCGACCGGCTGGTGGGCAAGTTCGTCGATGGGTCCGAATCGCGCTTCGAGGCGCTGTACTTCGACGTGGTGCCGGAGAAGCGCCTGGTGTACGCCTACGACATGTATTGGCAGGGCAAGAAGATCTCGGTGTCGCTGGCCAGCGCGGAATTCGTGCTGGCGGGCAAGGGCACGAAGCTGGTGCTCACCGAGCAGCATGCCTTCCTGGATGGTTTCGAGGATGCCGGCAGCCGCGAACGCGGTACGCGCGTGCTCATGGAAAACCTTGCGCTGGCGCTGAGTGGTGGTGACTCGCGAGTGTTGCCGCCGAAGGGTTGAAGGATTCTTATGTCGCAAAGGCATTGCGGCGCGGACCAGAGCCCGGAGCAGGGGCAATCATGAGATGGCGCGACAGGCGTTGACCGGTTAGACGACACGTGGTGAAGTGAAATCAAGTAGTTGAAGAGGGCTGGCCGGTGTTATCCGTCATTTTCGACGCTTTAGAAAGCCGCATACTTGCGGTCTACTTATAGTTAGGCGGCAGTCGCACATGGCATTCCCGACCACCGAAGATCGAATTGCCGCAGAAGAAGCGAAGCTGGGTGTTCTCCTGCCCTCTGAGTACCGAAACCGCGTCATCGCTCAGAATGGTGGCGAACTCGATACGGCCGGAGACGATTGGCAGGTTTTCCCGGTGTTCGACAACACCGACAGGAAACGAGCAGGGCGTACCGCAAATCACATTTATCGCGAGACGCAGAACGCCAAACAATGGCATGGTTTTCCCGAGGGTGCCGTGGCAGTTGCGGCCAATGGAACCGGTGATTTGCTCGTGTTCTTGGCCGGGAAAGACGGCCGTCTCGGTGGTCGCCTGCACCATTGGGACCATGAGACGGCGGAGGTCACACCGACTCCACTGGACTTCACATGAGCACTAACCAGGGACTGAGCAGTAGAGGACATAGGTGACACATCCGTGCGGAGACATGGGTGACAGTCACCTGTGGCGGAAGAGCCTACCGTAGGCGTCTTCGATTTTCATACTTCGTTCCAGCAGCCGGCCGAGCCTGA
>Ga0315912_10000218_pt1 | contig 122907 bp, 94 predicted proteins | sample VfabasoilMG_FD_204469 | JGI IMG/M metagenome (GOLD analysis project Ga0315912, IMG submission 204469) | Garden soil microbial communities collected in Santa Monica, California, United States - V. faba soil | ecosystem: Environmental > Terrestrial > Soil > Garden | place: USA: California... | reverse complement strand
GGCGCGACCGCATTTCCCGATCTGATGGGTCTCGGCGCGAACGATTCGGAAGAGCTCGCGTATGAGGTGGGCAAGGCGACGGCGCTCGAGGGCCGCTCGGTCGGGCTGAACTGGACGTTCTCGCCCTGTGTGGATCTGGCAGCGGTGGCGGATAGTCCGGTCGTATCGACCCGCAGCGCCGGTCAAAGCGTCGAGCAGGTCGTCCGGGTCGCGCGTGGTTATCTGCGGGGCCTACAGGACCACGGCATGGTGGCCACGCTCAAGCATTTCCCGGGCGACGGACATGGCAGCTTCGACCAACACCTGACCACGGCGGTAAACCCGCTCTCTCGGGAGGAATGGTGGCGTGGCCCAGGGCGCATCTATCGGGAGCTGATCGACGCGGGCGCTCAGACCATCATGGCGGGTCACATCGCGCTACCCGCCTATGACGAGAAGGACGCGCGCGGCCTGTATCCGCCGGCCACGATTTCACGCCGGCTGCTGACCGACCTGCTGCGCGGGGAGCTCGGATTTTCCGGTCTGCTCGTATCGGACGCGATGGGTATGGCGGGCGTGACGGGGTTCGTGCCTCCGTTTGAGGCCTACGCGCGCTTTCTCGAAGCGGGTGGCGATTGCATCCTGTTCGCCCGGGTCACTGAGCGGCGCTTCTACCCGGAGCTGGAGCGCGCCCTGCGCGAGGGCCTGTTGACCGAAGCCACGCTCTACGATCGCGCCGCACGCATGCTCGCGTTCAAGGAGGATCTGGGGCTGCTCGACGCTGCAGTGACGGACAGCCTTGCCCCGCTGCCGTTCGATGCCGAGCGCCACGCGGCGCTCGCGCGCCGGGTGGCCGAGGGGGCAGTGGCGCTGGTGCGCGATCGCGAGGGCACGCTGCCGCTGGTGCTCTTGCCCACCACCCGTGTGCTGCACGTCGTGCTGCACAGTCCGAGCTACCCCGCCTACGAAGACCAACGCGCCGCGTACGCCGCGCTCACCGCGGCGCTCGGGCGGCGCAGCCAGGTCGAGGAGCTGGTCGACCCCGGGCCACACGTCTTGTTCGAGCGCGTCGACCAGTTTGATCTCGTCGTGTGCTCGATTGGAGCGGCGACCAGTTGGGGCGTCGGCGTGGCACGCCTGCACGGACCCATCTGCCGCAACCTGATGGAGGGCTGGATGAGGCTGGGCACGCCGGTCGTCTTCGTCAGCCACATTCATCCGTTCGTGCATCTCGAATTCGACGCGCTGATGGATTGCGTGATCAACACCTTCCGTAGCCTCGATTGCAGCGCGGAGCGCATCGTTCAAGGCCTGACCGGGGAGCGCGCCTTTACGGGTAAGTTCTAGCGCTCTCCAGGCACAGGCCGAGTCGCGTGGGCGCTCAGCCGCCCGGGACCGCGCTCGTCAGCATCGTGGGCCAGAGGCAGCTGTCGACGGCGCTGCTGAAGGTGCTGCTCGTTGCAATGGCCGACCACAACACGTCCAGGCAATCGGTCAGATTGAAGCCCAGAGGATTGTGTCCCGCACCGATCACGGACACGAGCTCTCGCGGCGCGCCGACCTCCGCGTCATAGTGCGCCTGGGCCTGCCAGCTTGGCGTATTGGGATCGTCCGTGCCGCTGAAATAGTAGATGGGCACGCTCACCGGCCAGTTCGCAGCTGCGTAGGGGCGGTCCAGCGGCTCGTCATCGCAATACGATTCGGTGCGTACCAACTCACCGCCCTCGAGCGCGAGCGTGCGGAAGTTGGTCTCCGTGAGCTCGTGGCAGGAGATCTCCTCGTGCAAGCGCAGCCCAAACGCATCGAGCGAAGGCTCGTTCAGCTCGATCACGGTCTGGCGCAATGATTCTCGCTCCTCCTCGCTGGCCTCGGGGGCCAGGCTGAGCAGCAACGACTCGGCGACGCTGAGCGGGGGCTCCACGGTAGCCAGGGACAGCATGGTCGTGATGCCGCCGCCCCACGCTTCGGCGCTCAACCCGAGCGGCAGCGGGGTACTGGAGAGTTGCGTGCGCACGGCTTCGGGCAAGCGGTCGCGCAGGATGCGCCACTGACTCTGAAATGCCTCCTCGACCTGGCCATCCCGAGGGAAGTCTTCTCCGAGTACGCCCTCCAGGACCAACGCCCTGGGCGGAGTGACGCCCTCCGCTTCCGCGCGCGACGCAGTGATCGTGGCGAGCTCCGTACCGTAAGAGATGCCGTACAGAATGTAGTCGTCGAGCGCGAGGGCCTGGACGATGGCGAGCACATCTCCCGCGAGGAACACGCTGTCATAGAACTCGCTCGGATAGTCGTCGACAGCTTCGGGGGCGTTGCAGCCCAAGCCGCGCGGGTCGGTGGCGATCAGCGTGTATGCTGCCGGCACCACGTCGCTCTCACGCTCTGCACTGATCGATGCCTGGCCGGGTCCACCCGGCAGGAAGATCACCGTGGGCAGCGTGGGGTCTGTCCCCGGGTACACCTTGAACGAGTAACCGAAGGTCGGTGAATCGCTGTGCCCTGGAAACATCGGGCGCAGGGTGGTGCTCACACCTTCGGGCGCTGTGCTGCACACGCTGTCGACAGCGGGTGCAGGGGGGCGCGCTGGAGCGCGCGGAAGGGGCGGAGCCGGCGTCAGCGCTGCATTGGGCTGCCTGTCGGCAGCGGGCTCGTCGTCGCTGGCACACGCTGCGAGCTGCACGCCGAGCAACGCCCAGAGGACGCCATTGGATGGATGAAGCATGACGGAGTTCCTTTCATGGCGCGGTGGCGCGGACAAGCGCCTCCGCGGGTGAGCAGGGTTATCCGTCAGCTCTGCTCTCGGTTGCCAAAAAGTAGAGTCAACGCGCGACGTGGTCGTCGTTGGGCTCGCGCCGCGTGCGCGATCGAGCACGGCCCCGTGCCGTGCAACCCTGGTTGCAGTGGCCAACGAGAGTTGCAGTTGTGGGAGGCTCTCCCACGACGTATGCATCGTGCGCGACTCGCGTCGAAGGCGTGCGTCGAAGGCGTGCGGGGTAAACGGGGTGCGCGTGCTCGAGGCGTGGGGGTCTCCGCACTGCGAGTGTGTACGTACACACGCGCGGTGCAGTCTCACATCTACGCTCGGAGCGCGGCCCGGTCTGCCGCCGTCACGATCTCGTGAACATCGCGCAGCATCTCTTCACCATTGACGGAGAAAAACCATGTATCCACCCACCTTTCCTCAAAGCGCAACACCCAACCCGATCCCGTATGGACTGGGCGCGGACGGACAGAACGGCAGCATTGGTCAGTTGCCACCCTGGCCAGCCAACCCCATCCCCTACGCCAGCGGCCCCAACCCGTACGCGTACGCCACGCACGGCCTGGGCCCCATCGGCGCGGGCTCACTGCCTCCCTTCAGCCCCGCGAACTTCGCTCCGCAAGGCATCCTGGGCAGCCTGCTCGGCTCCGCCGCGGGCGGCATCTTGGGTAACCTTGCTGGGCACAAGAGCCTGGGCCGCACCATCGGTGGCATCGGCGGCTCGTTTCTGCCGTTCCAGGCGGGGCCGCAGCTGCCGCAGCAGTTCGCTCCACAGTATCCTCAGCAGTTTACCCCACAGGGCTGGGGCGGGGACTTGATCGGTCAGGTTGCTCAGACGGTGGGCGGTCAATTGGGCGGCCCGTGGGGCCAAGCGCTGCAGGGCGCGGCACCGCTGGCGCAGTACCTGCCCTTCCAGGCGGGCCCGCAGCAAGGTCTGCCGGACCCGCAGTTTGATCCGCAGGGGTTCTGGAGCAGCCTGAAGAAGGTGGTGTCACACATTCCGGACGTGGTGCACGCTGCGCAGACGGTGGGGCAATACTTGCCGTTGCAAGCGGGTCCACAGCAACTGGGGCAGCTACCGCCACCAGACTTTGATCCGCAGGGGTTCTGGAGCAGCCTGAAGAAGGTGGTGTCACACATCCCGGCCGTGTTGAACACGGCGCAGCAGGTGGCGTCGTACTTGCCCTTGCAGGCGGGGCCGCAACAGCAGTTTGCTCCGCAAGGTTGGGGCGGGGACCTGATCGGTCAGGTCGCGCAGACGGTGGGCGGCCAATTGGGCGGCCCGTGGGGTCAAGCACTGCAGGGCGCGGCACCACTGGCTCAGTACCTGCCCTTTCAAGCGGGTCCACAGCAACTGGGGCAGCTGCCGCCGCCCGACTTTGATCCGCAGGGGTTCTGGAGCAGCCTGAGGAAGGTCGTGTCAGCCATCCCGGCCGTGGTGAATACGGCGCAGCAGGTGGCGTCGTACCTGCCCCTGCAGGCGGGGCCGCAACAGCAGTTTGCTCCGCAAGGCTGGGGCGGGGACTTGATCAACACCGTCGCCCGAGCGGCGGGCGGTCAACTGGGCGGTCCGTGGGGTCAAGCGCTGCAGGCCGCGGCACCGCTGGCACAATTACTGCCCTTTCAAGCGGGTCCACAGCAACTGGGGCAGCTGCCGCCGCCCGACTTTGATCCGCAGGGGTTCTGGAGCAGCCTGAAGAAGGTCGTGTCAGCCATCCCGGCCGTGGTGAATACGGCGCAGCAGGTGGCGTCGTACCTGCCCTTGCAGGCCGGGCCGCAGCTGGCGCCCCAATGGTTCGGACCGAGTAATCTGGCGCAGATCGCGCGGCAATTCCCGCCGCTCACGACCTTCCCGCAGTCACCGTATCAGGCCGTGGGTCAGGCCTAGCGTCAGCTCTCTCCGGCGCGGTTGCCCCGCCCCTGGTAGGGCGGGGCAGCCCGCGGGAGTCAGCCCTCGCGAGAACAATGGCCCCGAAGAACTACCTGGCCCTGCCGCGCAGGAGCCGAGGCGATGAAGCAAGGCCAACACCGGAACTGCTTCACGAGTTCGCCCAAGCAGCACGCTGCATCCCACAGATTACCAACGTCACGGTTCGCAAGAGCCTGGTGGTGTTCAGTGCAACAACCGAAGCCCTCGACCAATTGCAGGCCCAGTTCGGCGACAAATTCATCATCGAGCCGGAACGGTCCCTGGACCCATTGGTCACGAACGGAGTCCCAGCCATGGCTAAAATGAGAGATCTCGAATCGCCGAATTCGACTGAAAGCGCGGCGTCGCCCGCGACGTCATCCTCAGCGGATCGCCCGCTGTCGGAGGTCGCCCAGAAGATTCAGTGTCTGATTGCTCCACGTCGCGGCAAGATCGCGCGAGCCATCGGGCTTCGACCGATGAGCGCGGGCGCCATGACGAGCGTCATCGATTCTTTGATCAACGAACCTGGATTCGAAATGGTTCGAGAGATCAAGCCGAAACATCAGCTCAAGACCCTTGCCTTCGAGGGGGAAGCAACCGGCGTATACGTCACGCGAATGGGCCTGGACACCTACTTCAAGCTCAAAGATCAGGCGGAGCGCGCGCGGCCTGATCTGTTGGTGGAGGTGGACATGCCTCTGCAATATGGCTGGGGATATTACAATCCGGCGTTGATGCAGTCCTTGCTGATCGAGCAGCTGCGGGTGGAGCGCCTGCGGCGTACCGCTCAGTACGCGAGGCAACCCGCCGCCCTCGACCTGCGCCTGCGGGTGTTGGGGGAGAACGGCGAGCCAGTTCCGCATGCGCACGTCGTCCTGGATGGCTTCGGGCTGCCGGTGGAAGGGGAAACCGACGCCAACGGTGACGTGGTGCTGAAGGTCATATCGACTGCCATGAGCACGTCCGCCCAATCCCTGTTTGTCGATCCAGCCAAGGACTATTGGACGCACTACGTCCGCTCGCCCAGCTTGGACCCACAGACCATCAACGTCGTGCGCCTGCAGTCGTTCGCGCGAACGTTGCGCGACTTCCCCAAGGGATACCGTTATGGTTGGGGCCAGCGCTACATGGGCCTCGACCAGCTGCCGACGCAATATGCTGGCAAGGGCGTCAAGATTGCGATCATCGATTCAGGGGCGGATACCAAACATCCGCTCTTGAAGCACCTGCAGAGCGGCCTGGATCTGACGGACGGAGCTGGCGCGGCTACCAGCTGGGCGCAGGATGCGATCGGTCACGGGACGCATTGCGCCGGGATCATCGGGGCGAGGCCGGGCAGCGAGATCGGGTTTCGGGGCTTTGCTCCCGAGGCGGAGATTCACGTCTTGAAGGTCTTCCCGGGCGGGCAGTACAGCTCGCTGATCGATGCGCTGGAGGCGTGCATCGAGCGCCAGATTGACGTGGTCAACATGAGCCTGGGGAGCGGCGAGGCGTCGGAAGCCGTCGAGCAAAAGCTGGAGGAGGTCGTAGAAAACGGCATCGCGTGCATCGTCGCTGCCGGCAACTCTGGTGGTCCCGTTCAGTTCCCCGCCAGCTCTCGGCACAGCCTGGCGGTGGCCGCCGTGGGTGCTCTGGGGGAGTTCCCGGCCAGCACCTGGGAGAGCCAGACCGTGCCCAACCTGCCCGGCATGGTCTCTCGCGATCAGCTCTTTGCCCCGTCCTTCTCTTGCTTTGGTCCCCAGATTGCGGTCAGTGCGCCCGGCGTGGCGATCCTCTCGACGGTGCCCGATGGCGGGTTCGATGCTCAGTCCGGGACTTCGATGGCCGCGCCTCACGTCACGGGCGTGGCGGCGCTGCTATTGGCGCATCATCCGATGTTCCAGAGCACGCTCAAGGAGCGCAACGCTCAGCGCGTGGCGGGGCTGTATCGGTTGATTCGGGAGCTGTGTCCGGCTCCCAATTCCACCGCGTACCAGCAGGACCTGGCCCCCGAGCGCGCGGGCGCAGGCGTGCCCACGCTGCATCGGTTTGCGGCCGCACTGCGCGCCGGAACGCAGCCCGACGGCGCATTTGCCGCGGCCACTCCGAACGTGGCACCGCAAGGCATCGGCCTGGGGACGCGCTGGCCCCCCGTGAGCGCGCTCTCAGGGCCGCTTTCGCCCTATGCTTTCGGCGGCTTCTATCCCCAGGCGCAAACGTTGGGGTTCCTGCCGCCGATCGGTTGGTGAGTTCGCGCTGCCCCTGGGCGCTGCCCGAGAGGCGACGGCCAAGTCAGTTGGCCGTCGCCACCGGCTTCGGGCGCTTCAGATAGATCGCGTACTCGTGACGATCGCGAGAAGCGGAATTGTTGACGATTTGGACCAACTCCCAACCCTCCAAGGCGAGTGCATTGAGTTGGGCTTCGCTGGGCAGACCAGCACTCGGGACAATTCTATATTCCATGGCGCTCAACTGAGCGGGGGTGGGCCCCCGCGGGGTAACTGAGCGGGGGATGGGCCCCCGCGGGGTAACTGAGCAGGGGATGGGCCCCCGCGGGGTAACTGAGCAGGGGATGGGCCCCCGCGGGTAACGTCCTCACAGAGCCGGCACGCGTGCCGAACCCTGACCCGTGAGGGAGCCGTCTGAGGGTAGCCCAATCTGCCCCTCGATCAAGATGGCTGACCTACCCTCTCGGGGTGGCATCCGGCGGGGTGGCTACCAGCCTTCGGAGGGGCTCAGGTCCTCCGGCGCCAGGCTGCGCAACCACTTTTGTATCGCAGGACGGCTCACTCCCAGGAGTTGTGCTGCCGAACGGCGGCTCCCGCCCGAGCGAGCGAGCGCTTCCGAGAGCAGTGCTCGGCGCACGTGCGCCTGAATCTCCTTCATCCCCAGGTGCCCCACGAGCGGGCGAATCAGCTGCATGAGGTGCTCCGGCAAGCTGAAAGCGTGCAAGCACGCCTGCACGTCCGCAGCGCTGACGGGGGGCGCGAGGTAAGCGTGCGCTCCGAGCTTTGCTAGCTCGAACAGGCAATGTGGATCGGGCGCGGTGCCCGTCACAAACACCGTCGGGGGTTTGCGCAGCGCCAATGCTGCCTGCACCAATTCGAGTGCGGGGTCGGGCAAGTCCGCGTTCACCAGTACGAGTTCGAAGCCGAGCGACAGTGACTTGATGGCCTGCTTGGCGGTGCTTGCTCCGCTGGCCTGTATGGAGAGCGACGCCAGCATCGCGTGCAGCTGCGATCGCACCGAGTCGTCTGGTTCCAGGACCAGCGCCATGCACGGGTGTCTTACCATATTCACTCCTCACCCCGAAAATACACGCGCCGGCAACACGCGTGACTTTCGCCCCTGCTTGCGCGACCACCGTACTCTCTCGGGAGCCGGGCTGTAAAGCGCCAGCGTCTGCTCGAGCCGCCAGTGTCGAGCAACCTAAAGAGGACGGTCTCGTCTCGCGCTTGTCACAGCCATTTAGCAGCGCGAAAGCGTAGGTAGAGAAAGCTGCACACTGAGAACATGAGCGCGAGCGCTGCAGGGTAACCGAATTGCCACTGCAGGTCGGGCATATGGGCGAAATTCATCCCCCAGATCCCGGCCATCGCGGGCACCACGGCGAAGATCGCCGCCCATGCCGCGAGGCGCTTGGTGACTTCGCTCTCTTCGATGGTCACCATCGAAAGATTCACCTGGATCGCAGTTCCGATAGTGTCGCGAATTGACTCAGCGGCGGTGCTGATGCGTCGTAGATGATCATACACGTTGCGAAAGTATTCCTGGCTCTGGCCGCACAGGCTGTGCACGCGCCTGCCGGTCAGCTTGCCCAGCGCTTCCATCAGTGGCGTGACGGCGTGCCGCAACTCGCCCACTTTTTGCTTCAATACGTACAGGCGCTCGATGTTGCTGCGGCCCGCTCCGCGCGTGAAGATCTGACCCTCGATCAGATCGAGCTCGGACTCCAACGCGTCCAGTACGGGAAAGTAACGATCGACCACGGCATCGAGCAGCGCGTAGGCCACGAACATGGAGCCTTGCTTGAGCAGATGCGGCTCACGCTCTGCCCGGGCACGCACACCGAGAAACCCTTGTTCGCTCCGGTTGCGGACCGACACCACATAGTTGGGGCCGACGAACACGTCGACCTCGCCCACCTGGATCTCGCCATGTACCAGGTCCACCATGTGCACCACGAAGAACAACGAGTCGCCGTACTCTTCGATCTTCGGACGCTGATGGCCTTGCAGCGCGTCCTCGACGGCGAGTTCGTGCAAGCCGAACTGACGCTGCACGACGGCCAGCTCTTCGGGCGTCGCGTCCTTGAGCGCCACCCAAACGAAACTCTCTTCTTCTTCCGCGCTCCAACAGCTGTTCTCATCCATCGGGATGTCGCGGATTTTTTTCCCCCCCTGGTACAGCACGCAGTTGATGAGCATGGCTTTACCTCGTGGCAGTACGCACGGAACGCGCCCCGCCCGTAGCCTTTCGTGCGTGGCAAGGCAACCCATCCCCGCCGCCGCCGCGACGGAGGGGTGACGAGCCGGGCAGCCGACGACCGCACGGGATCGTGGGTGTTTCGCGTGCTGACGAGAATCGTTCGCCCGGGTCCGCGAGGGGAGGCTCCCAGGGACCTCGCTCGGGGATCGCGGCTCGCCGGAGGCGCGCCGGGCAGCGACCGCCGCCGTCCGCATCCGGACCAGGCCACTCGGTCGCCTGGCGCCGGTGTCGAGCGCAGCCCAGCCCGGGGGAGGGGGGCGAGCCGGCGGGCTAGGGCTCGGACTGTAGCGGCGGACCCGCCAGCTGGGAGGCGTTCGCCGTCACCTCGCGCGGAACGCTGCGCGGGCGTGTCACGCCGCCGTTGAGCGGCCGCAGGTCTTTGCTCAGGTGCAACACCAGCTCATCGTCGAAGCGCACGAGCTCGCCCGCTTCCACGAACCGATCTTCGTAGGTGACACCGCGCCCGTCGGGGATGTAACCGCGCCGCGCGTACAGGCGTTGAGCAGCGTTGTAGCCGGGATGCAGCCCGACGCCGACGGCCACGAACGCCGCGCGCGACGCGGCGCTCTGCTCTGCGCGGTCGAGCAGACGCGTGGCGATGCCCTGGCGTCGGAACGCAGGCAGCACATTGAGATCCTGAATCTCAGGCACGCCCTTGCCCGCAATGCCCGAATACAGCGGGTTCCAGTGTAGGGTCACGTACGCGGTAAACTGGCCGTCGAGCAGCGCCACCCAGCACTGCCGGATCGCTTGCTGCTGCTCGGCGAGATACTGCTCGTAGTGGTGGATCGGCTTGTTCCAGCCGACGGCCGCAAATGCCTGGGAGATGACCCCAGCGTCTCGCTCGAGCAGCGGACGAAGACGAAGACGATCACGTTGAGGCAGCATGAATCGAATTAGCGTCACGTTACCTGAACTCGCGCCGGTCGTCGACGGCTTATTGCGGCCCTGACCGCGGCCTTTGCGCAGGGGCTGCGCGGCCTCTACGCAGGGGCTGCGCGGCCTCTACGCAGGGGCTGCGCGGCCTCTACGCAGGGGCTGCGCCGCCTCTACGCAGGGGCTGCGCCGCCTTTGCGCAGGGGCTGCGCCCCGGGGGGGGCGCGGGGCGCGCCTACATTGTGCGCTGACCCGCAAGCGCGCAGTGTTGCACCAAGTTAACTTTCCGCGTGCGAGAACGCGGAACGCGTCATGTCGTCGGGATAGGCCTCCATGCCCATCTCGGATTGATCCAGCCCGATCTCCTCGGCGTCCGCGCTGACGCGGATGCCGACCGTGCTCCTGAGCAGCCACCACACGAGCGAGGAGATGCTGAACGTGAACACGCCGACGCTGATCACGCCGCGGACCTGAGCAACCAGCTGCAACGTGCCGCCGCCCAGCAAGAGCCCGGCGGATTCCAGGTCGACGCCCGCGATCTGCTTGGCGATCTCGACGTCGCCGAACAGGCCGACCGCCAGCGTTCCGAACACGCCATTGAGCAGGTGTACACTGGTGGCACCTACCGGATCGTCGAGCTTGAGCCGATCGAAGAACAGCACGCCTTCCACCACGAGCACGCCTGCCATGGCACCGATCACGAGCGCGCTGGGTCCGCTCACGTACGCGCACGACGCTGTGATGGCCACCAGCCCGGCCAGGGTGCCGTTGCACGTGAGCCCCAGATCCGGCTTGCCGACGCGGAACCAGGTGTAGATCGTCGCCATCATCGCAGCGGCGGCCGCGGCCAGGTTGGTGGTCAGCACGATGTGAGAGATCGCCTCGGGATTGGCGGCCATCGTCGAGCCGGGGTTGAAGCCGAACCAGCCCAGCCAGAGGATGAAGGTGCCCAGGGTCGCACTGGTCATGTTGTGCCCAGGGATGGCCTTGGGCTTGCCGTCGCGGCCGTATTTGCCGAGGCGCGGCCCCAGAAAGATGATGCCCGACAGCGCCGCCCAGCCACCGATCGAGTGCACCACGGTGGAGCCGGCAAAATCGAACATGCTGCTCGATGCCAAGAACCCGCCACCCCAGATCCAGTGGCCAGCGATCGGATAGATCACGGCGCCCATCACGACGCTGAAGATCAGGAACGCCGCGTAGTGAATGCGCTCCGCCACGGCGCCGGAGACGATCGTGGCTGCCGTGCCGGCGAAGACGAGTTGAAAAAAGAACTTCGCGTGCACCGGAACGTTGGTCCACGCCAGCGCCTGGAAGGCGTGCGCGTCATTCGGGACGAACCAGCCCGTCATGCCGACGATGCCGTTGCCGTTGCCGTACATGATGCCGAAGCCCACCGCGTAGTAGATCAGCGACGTGATCGCGAAGACCACGAAGTTCTTGGCGAGAATGTTGACGGCGTTCTTCTTGCGGCACAGCCCCGACTCGACCAACGCAAAGCCGGCGTTCATCCAGAACACCAGGAACGCCGTGACCAGGACCCACACGGTATCGAGCATCTGCTTCAGCTCGGCGGTCGTGGGAGCGTCGGCGGCGTGGGCCAGACCGGGCAGCGCGAACGCGCCGATGGCAAGCGGGACGGCGAGGGCTTTTCTCATCGGTTTTCTTCCTTGGATCCGAACTCGGACCTCATCTGGCACTAGTCGAGACTCGAGTAGGTCGCAGAACCTTTCTGCGGGGTTTCGCCAACTCCGGCTCCGAATATTGAAGTTATCCACAGTGGCGCTGAATTGAGCGTCGCTGCCCCGGGGTGCAAGAGCCGCACGTCCCTCGAGGGGCGGATCCTGGCGAGCCCTTTCGACGCGGCATTGGTGTTAGAGGGGCAGCGCCGATGCACGCTCTGTTTCCGACCTGGACGCTCTGGCCGTTCGCGCTGCTCGTGCTCGGCATTGCCGGGCTGCCACTCTTGTTTGCCCATCTCTGGGAGAAGATCTGGGCGCAAGCCGGGTTTGCGTTTTCGTGCGCAGCGCCGGTCGCGCTGTATTGCGTGCTGGCGGGGCGCGCCGCGCCGCTGCTCGAAGCGCTCGGGTCCTACACGTCTTTCGTGGCTACGATCGCGGCTTTGTATGTCGCGGCGAGCGGCGTGTTCATCGCTGGCGACATCGAGGCCACACCTCGCAACAACGTGGCATTCATCGCGGTCGGCGCGTTGCTCGCCAGCGCGATCGGGACGACCGGCGCCAGCATACTCCTGGTGCGCCCATTGTTGCGCACCAACCAGCAGCGCGCGCACCGCGGCCATCTGATCCCGTTCTTCATTCTGGCGGTCTCCAACGCTGGTGGCTTGCTCACGCCGCTCGGCGATCCGCCGCTGCTCATCGGCTACCTCCAAGGGGTACCGTTCTTCTGGACGCTGTCGCTCTGGCCCTATTGGCTCTGGTATGTCGGCTCGATCTGCGCGCTTGCCTACTGGGCGGATCGGCGGGCGTATGCACGCGAATCGCCGGGGGCCAGGCTGCGCGATCGAGCGCGAGTCGAGCCGCTGGGGCTGCGCGGGCGGCACAATTGGCTCGTGCTCGTCCTGATTCTGGCCGCGGTGGCGCTGCCCTCGGGCGTGCGCGAGAGCACCTTGATCGCGCTTGGCGTGGGCTCGTACATCTCGACCCCGGCGGCATTGCACGCTCAGAATGGCTTTTCGTTCCGCCCCTTGGCGGAGGTTGTGGTGTTGTTTGCGGGCCTATTTGCCTGTCTCGTACCGATCGAGGTCAACCTGGCAGCGGCAGCGCCCCGCTTGCCGTTTCGCGAGCCCTGGCAGCTGTTCTGGTGCTCGGGTGGGTTATCCGCGGTGCTCGACAACGCGCCCACCTACGCGGCCTTTACCGCCCTCGGCCGCGGCCTGAGCCAAGGCGGACCAGAGCTGGTCGCCGGTGTTGCACCGGCGTTTTTGACGGCGGTGAGCGTGGGCTCGGTGGTGATGGGCGCCACCACGTACATCGGCAACGGGCCCAACCTGATGGTCAAGGCCATCGCCGAGCGCTCCGGCTGTGCAATGCCGAGCTTCGTACGCTACGCGGCGTTTGCCCTCCTGGTGCTGCTGCCGCTGCATTTGGGTACAACGCTGGCGCTCTTGCGCTGACGCGGGCGCTTCTCCACTTGAGAGCGAGCCGGAGTGAGCTACAGTGGACACGGAGCTTCCGTGACGGACCGAGTCGTATCCCTGCGCTTGGTACTCGCGCATTGCCTGTGCTGGGCAGTGTGGGCGTTCAGTAGCGTTGCGGTCGCGCCCTCGGGGGAGCAGGCGCGGGCCTTCGGTGCTCAGCGCGTCACAGAGGCGGTGTTGGGGGCCGGAGAGCTGTCGGCAGGGCTCCTGTGCGAGGGCGACGTACTGGAATCGGCAGGCGCCGAGGTCGCGCCCGAGCGGCAGTGTGAGCGCCGCGACGCCGTGCCAGCAGCGGCGCCCGAGTTGGGAGCAGGTCCTCTCACGGGGGCGCCGATGTGTGATCTGACGGGCGCATCGGTCGAGGCCCCGGTGGACATCCCCGAGGTCGATCAGGGGCGCCTGGATATCCTGCCCTGTGAGGTCGTGGCGGCTCTTTTCGGCTGGAAGCTGGCTGGGCTGCAGCTGGAGGAGGGCGCGGCCTGGCTCGGGGATCCGCATCCCGCGCCGCCCCCCATCGCCCAAGGGGAACGCGCCCCGGCGGTCCTGGCCGCAGCACTACCGGTCTTGGCTCGTGCCGAGTCGAGCCTCCTGACAGCCTTGCCGCACGCGGGGCTCGAGGGCAGCCGCGGGTACCGCGCGCGGCTCTATCGACCACCGCTGCCGCTCAGCTGAGTCCTGCGTCGCGGGCGTTTTCTGCCGTGCATCGCGCGGCATTCGGCCGTGCTTTGTCTTTGGCAGGTCTGCCCGCGATCGGGCTGCGCTCGCTCGCCCGCCGCCGTTTCAGGCAGCAGTGCGACGCGCGCCGTCGCACCACATTCTGATGGCTACGCGGAGCTGGCTCACCTCGCGGTGACGCCCGGTTCCCCTTTTGTTTCGACGCGCGGCTTCGCGCTCGAACGGTATCGCCTGCGCTTTGGCGCGGGACAACGCTCTTCCATTTTCTAGGAGATAGAACCATGCACAAAGGAACCGCTTTGGTGGGTTTCCTGTTCAGCTTCCTCGCGGGAGCGGGCCTCGTCTGGGGCATCGCAAGCAGCTCGCAGCGACACCTCGGCGCCGAACCGGCCGCACTGGCCAGCGGAACGTCGCCCATTCCGATCACGACGGCTGACCCCAGCTGGGGCAAGCCGGACGCCCCCGTGACCATCGTCGAGATCAGCGATTTTCAGTGTCCCTTCTGTTCGCGCGCCACGCCTACGCTGGCGCGCGTCCAGCAGGAATACGGACCGGACAAGGTGCGCATCGTCTGGAAGAACAACCCGCTGCCCATGCACGCGAGCGCGCGACCTGCGGCCGAAGCGGGGGCCACGGTGCAGGCGCTGGGCGGCGACTTCTGGAAGTTCAATCAACTGGCCTTTGCTCATCAACAGGAGCTGACCCAGGAGAACTTTCAGAGTTGGGCCGTGCTCGCGGGCGTGGACGCCGACAAGTTCGCTCGGGCCTACCTGGCCAAACAATACGCGAGCAAGGTGGACCAGGACATCGCGCTGGCACGTCGGCTTGGCGCAAACAGCACTCCGCACTTCTTCGTCAACGGCAAGTCTCTGGTCGGTGCGCGGCCGTTCGAGCAGCTCAAGCGACTGATCGACGAGCAACTCGGTTTGGGCGAGGCACTGACCAAGAGCGGTGTCCCTCGCGGCAAGGTAGCGCTCGAGCTCACGCGCAAGAACTGGAGGCCCGGCGGCGAGCAGAACGACCGGCAGCGCGAACCCAGTCCGCCACCCCGCGAGGACACCACACTCTGGAAGGTGCCCGTGGCGGACGACGATCCCGTGCGTGGCTCGCCCGCTGCGCTGGTCACGATCATCGAGTTTTCCGACTTTCAGTGCCCGTACTGCTCGCGTGTGGAGGCCACGCTGGAAAAGCTGATGGAGGAGTACAAACCGGATCTGCGCATCGTCTGGAAGGATGCCCCGATGGCATCGCACACCCGGGCCCGGCCTGCTGCCTATCTGGCGCGGTGGGCCTACGCCACGGGGGGCAACTCCGCGTTCTGGGCAGCGCACGACGCGCTGTTCGCCAGCCAGGCCAATCTGGAGGAAGCGGGTTTGCGCGATGTCGCTCAGAAGCTGGGCCTCCGCTGGGAGCAAGTAGCGCCGGCATTCGCCGGGGACAAATACCGGTCCAAGCTCGACGAGAGCTTGGCCCTGGCGCAGGACTTTGCCGCCCAGGGCACCCCTCACTTCTTCATCAATGGTCGTCGCCTGGTCGGTGCGCAGCCCTACGAGAAGTTCAAAGAGCTGGTGGAGGTCGGGTTGGCCAGCGCACGGGGCCTGGTCCAGCAGGGGGTCAGCCCCGACAAGGTGTTTCGCGAGCTGATGAAGTCCGCTCGTGCCGCTCCAGAGCCGGAGAAGAGGCAAGTGCCGGCCCCCGGAGCAGACAGCCCGTTCAAGGGCGCGCGCGACGCCAAGATCGTGATTCAGGAGTTTTCCGATTTTCAATGCCCGTATTGCAGCCGGGTCAACGCCACGATCGAGCGCGTCCTGAAAGAGTACTCGGGGGACGTAAAGTTGGTCTGGCGGCACATGCCCATGCCGTTCCACGCCCAGGCGGCGCTCGCGGCCGAAGCCGCGGCGGAAGCGTTTGAGCAGCAAGGAAATCCAGGATTTTGGCGATACCACGACAAGCTGTTCTCCAACCAACAGGCTCTCGGCCGCCCGGAGCTGGAGAAATACGCTGCGGAGCTGGGCCTCGACCTGGGCCGGTTCGGGCAGGCGCTCGACGCGCGCAAGCACAAGGCTCGCGTCGAGCGGGACCTGGCCATGGGCAACCAGGCGGCTCTCGGTGGCACACCCGGATTCGTGGTCAACGGCTACTTCGTCAGCGGAGCCCAGCCATTCGAGGTATTCGACAGGGTCATCAAGCTAGCCATGAAAGGCGGCTGAGCGTGCTCGCATGAGGCTGTGGCGCGGCTCCACGGGGTCCTGCTCCGGGAGCTGCGCCGGCCGTCCCGCGCGCTCGCCGCAGCCGGGCTGGGCTTGACGGTCGGTGCTCGTCGTGACAGCGTCCGCGCGCGTGAGGGTACTTCTTGCGCTGTCTCGCGGCATCGACTGGGGCAATACCAAGCTCGGCGTGATCGCCAATTGGCTGGTGCTATTGGCGTGCCTGGTCAGCGCCGCCAATGCCACACTGCGCTATCTGTTTCACCTGGGCTCCACCAGTTGGCTGGAAATCCAGTGGTACATGTTTGCCGGCATGGTGTTCCTGGGGGCGCCCTACACGCTGCTCTTGAACGAGCACGTGCGTGTAGATCTGCTGTATTCCATCGCTTCGCCGCGCGCGCGCCTGTGGATCGACGTGTTCGGGATCCTGTTCTTCTTGCTGCCCATCTGCAGCATCTTGATCTACTTCACCTGGCCGTGGTTCCTCGGCTCGTGGAGCATCGGTGAGACGTCGCCGAACGCAGGCGGCCTGGTGCGCTGGCCCGTCAAGTTGATGTTGCCGGTCGGTTTTGGCCTGATGACCCTGCAAGGCCTGTCGGAGTTGATCAAACGCGTGGCAACGCTGACGGGCGCACTCCAGGCCGAGTTCGTGTACGAGAAGCCCCTGCAATGAGCTTCCTCCACGACAACATGCCCCCGCTGATGTTCGGGGGAATGATCCTGTGCATGCTCGTCGGCTTCCCGGCGGCGTTTTCGCTCGCGGCGGCCGGCCTATTTTTTGGTTTCCTCGGTATCGAGCTCGAGCTCTTGCATCCGGACTTCCTGGGTAACCTGACGTACCAGCTGTTCGGCATCGTCTCCAACGACCTGCTCTTGTCGATCCCCTTCTTCACCTTCATGGGAGCCATCCTGGAGAAGTGCGGGCTGGCGGAGGATTTGCTCGATTCCATCGGGCAGCTCTTTGGCCCCATCCGGGGTGGGCTCTCCTATGCGGTGATTTTTGTCGGCGCCATCCTGGGCGCGATCACCGGCACCGTCGCGGCCTCGGTGATCGCCATGGGTGTGATCGCCATGCCCACCATGCTCAAGCATGGGTACTCCACCCGGCACACGATGGGCGTGATCGCTGCTTCCGGTACGATCACTCAGCTGATTCCACCGTCGCTCGTGCTGGTCGTGCTCGCCGACCAACTCGGGCGCTCGGTAGGCGACATGTATGCGGGCGCGATCGGTCCGAGCCTGATTCAGCTGGCTCTGTTCGTGGGCTGGGTGGCATTCCTCAGCATCTTTCGCCCGCACGAGGTGCCGGCGCTACCGAAAGAGGCGCGCACGCTTCGGGGGTGGGCGCTCGCCATCAAATGCCTGCGCGGCATCGTCCCCTCGCTCGGTCTGATCTTTCTCGTGCTCGGCACCATCTTCATGGGCTGGGCGACGCCCACGGAGGCGGGCGCACTGGGCGCGGTCGGCGCGCTCCTCTTGGCCGCCGTGAACCGCACGCTGACCAAGCCGCTGGTCTATGAGGCCATGGCCAACACCATGCGCATCACGGCCATGGTCGTGTTTATCCTGATCGGCGCGCGCACCTTCAGTCTGGTGTTTCAGGGTGTGGGGGGCCGGGAGTGGATCGCAAATCTGCTGGCCAATCTGCCCGGGGAGCGCTTGGGCTTCCTGGTCTTCGTCAACATCTTCATTTTCGTGCTCGCGTTCTTTCTCGATTTCTTCGAGATCGCGTTCATCGTCATCCCGCTGTTGACTCCAGCCGCAGAGAAGCTCGGTATCGATCTGGTGTGGTTCGGGGTGCTGGTGTGCGCCAACGTGCAGACCAGCTTCATGCACCCTCCCTTTGGCTTTGCCCTGTTCTACTTGAGGCGCATCGCGCCGCCGTCGATCAAGAGCTCCGAGATGTATTGGGGTGCCATTCCGTGGGTAGGGTTGCAGGTCATCCTGGTCGCAATTCTGATCCTGTGGCCCTCGTCCGTGACCTACTGGCTCACCCCGTAGACCCCTGAGCTCACGCCGTCGACGCCGGCGGCTTGCCCCAGTTCGGCGCTGGCAGGGCGGCATCGCCCTGGGTCGGGCGGGTTTGGCACGGAGTGGCACACGGATCCCGCATGTCGGCCCGGTTTCCTGCTGGCATTGTCATTGCTAACAGTGCCACCGGGACCGCCGAGCTTGGACGGGTGCCCGCGAGGAGTTAGCAAGATGCAACAGCCACGATCAGGAGCCCGGATCAGGAACCTCTCGACCCTGGGGTGTGCCTACACCCTGTGCCTGGCCGCCTGCCAGGGCACCTCGGTGGACGATGCGGCCCCGGGGGGCCAAGACGGGCTGATCAGCGGCTCGCATCAGGCCGCCTTGAGCTCATCGAGCAGTTGTGGGCCGCTGCTCGCGCGCCTGCAGGGCGAGTTGCTCGATCAGGTGGATGAGCGGGCCGAGCAGGCTCGCCGGGGCGGGAGCAACTACTACCCCTACCCCGAACAGGGCCCTGTCTTGGCCGGCGCCGGTGGCTCCGGCGGTATCTCCGCCGTGGAGGACAGTGCCCCGTCGCCCGCGCTCCCGCCGCCGCCGAGCTCGGGCCCGGTCAGCAACGATGCTGCCAACGCCGCCGGTCCCAGCACGGGCGGCTTCTCCGAGACCACCGTCCAGATCCCCGGCGTGGACGAAGCCGACTTTGTCAAAGCGGAGGGCGATCGCATCTACCTACTGCACGGCCAGAGCCTGTACGTGCTGGCGGCGTGGCCCGCGGACATGACGACGCTCCTGGGCTCGCAGCAGATCGAGGGGGAGGCCGCGGACCTGTTCGTCTACGACGACAAGGTCGTGGTTTTTTCGCGCGTCTATGGCGGCCTGCCGGGGGAGAACGACAACATTTTCCCCTCCTATTATTACTACTATCCCACCTACACCAAGCTGACGGTGCTCGATGTCGCGAGTGGCACGCCGGAGATTCTGCGCGAGTCGTACGTCGAGGGCTACTACGGCTCCTCCCGCCGGCACGACGGGGTGGTGCGCACCGTGGTGCAACACGGTGTAAAGGCCGCGCTCGACTACCCGAGCGTGTCTTACGTCGATCTATTCGGGCAGCCTCGCTCCCAGGAGCAGATCGATCGGCAAGTCGAGCTGTGGGTGGATCTCACCACCGAGAGCATTGATGCCTCCGGCCTCGAGGACTACCTCCCCGCTCGCTTCGAACGCGTGGATGGCGCGCTGCAGAGGCAGCCATTTCGTTGCGCAGACTACTGGTGGCCCGCCGTCGGCCTGACCCAGTCGGGGCTGAGCAGCCTGGTGATGCTGGATCTGGATGAGCTCACGGCGCCGCTACGCAGCGTCAGCGTTCTGGGCCAAGCCGAGCGCGTGTATGCCAACGATGAGGCACTGCTGCTCACGCAGACCGACTACCGCTACTACACCGGAGCCTCCAGCAGCTTCGAGACCAACATTCACCGCTTCGATCTGGACGGTGCGAGCACCAGCTACACCGCGTCCGGGACCGTGACGGGCCAGATCCAGAGTCAGTTTTCGCTCGATGAGCAGGACGGCGTGATCCGGGTCTCCACCACGGAAAACAATTGGAACGTGCAGCCGCCACCCATCGTTCTGTTGCCGACGGAGGAGCCCGCGCTGCCCGCGGGCCCCGTGAGTCGGGTGGTCACGTTGGGCACGCGAGGAGACCGCCTGGTGGAGCTGGGTCGGACGCCGGATTTTGGCGCCGGTGAGCAGATCTACGCCACGCGTTTTCTCGGGGATCGCGGCTACGTCGTCACGTTCCGGCAGATCGATCCCGTCTTCGTCGTGGATCTGGCGGATCCTGCGGCCCCCACCGTGGCGGGCGAGCTCACGATCCCGGGCTTTAGCAACTTCCTGTATCCGCTGCCGGATCATCACTTGCTGGCGACCGGGCAGGACGCCGACGAGAACGGCTTCCCCTTGGGGGTGTCGCTACAGATCTTCGATGTGCGCGACGCGGACGCACCGCGTCTGGCACACAAGTACGTACTTCCGGGGCAGGGGTACTCGTCGGCCAACGTCGACGCGCGTAACATCAGCTTCCACCCCGATCAGGATCTCGTATCGTTCCCGTACCAGGACTACACGACCGGGCAGAGCACGCTGGAGGTGTTCCACGTCTCCACCAGCGAGGGCTTCCGCCGCGTCGGCGGCATCCGCCCCGAGTCAGCTGACCTCACGCTCGCGGACTGCCTGGTATTGCTCGGCTACCCCCAGGACCCGGCGTACCTGGAGCAACTCTCCCAGGATCCCTACTACTCGCAATACCTGCTGGACCAGTGCCGCTACTCCAACCAAGAAACGTTTCGGCGCGGCGTGTTCCGCGACGACACCGTGTTTTCGATCAGCACGCGTCGCGTGGCGGCGTATGCGCTCGATGCGCTCGACGGCGCGCCCGAGGGTGAAGCCGTGTTGCCGGCAGAGTACCCGTACTACTACTACGGCGGCGGGATGGCGGGCGGCGCAGGCGCGGGCGGCGCGGCGGGCTCGGCGGGTTTCCCGTCGGGCGGCTTCGCGGGCACCGGCGGACTGGGCATGGGCGGTGGCGCTGGTTCGGCCAGCTTCCCCGAGCCGGACGGCGCCATGGCGGGTGCAGCGGGCGCAGCGGGGGCGGGCATGGGCGGGGCCTCGTTCGAGTAACGACCAACCGCTTGCCCTGCCGCCGCCTTGCTAATTCCGCCCGGGTCTCCGCCACGCTATGACGCGCGGATGTTCGTCGGTCATTTCGCGGTGGCCCTGGCAGCCAAGCGGGCAGCGCCCCAGCTGCCCCTGGCCCTCCTGTTTGTTGCCGTGCAGTTCCTCGACATCCTGTGGCCCCTCTTGGTGCTGCTCGGTATCGAGCACTCGCGCATCGTGCCGGGGATCACGGCGGCGTCCCCGCTCGATCTGTACGACATTCCGTACTCCCACAGCCTGCTGATGTCGCTCGTGTGGTCGCTACTGTTCGCGGCACCCTGGTGGTTGCGGCGGCAGGCGCGTGCGGGGCTGCTCGTCGGCGGGTGCGTGTTCAGTCATTTTGTCCTGGACTGGATCACGCATCGCCCCGACCTGCCGCTCTGGCCTGGCAACTCAGCGAAGCTCGGGCTCGGGCTGTGGAACTCGCTCGGCGCGGCCATCGCCGTGGAGTCGGCGCTGTTCGCGTTCGGGATCTCGTGCTACCTCGGTGGTACGCGCGCCACGACGCGGGCGGGCAGCATCGGGTTCTGGGCGCTCGTGCTCGTGCTGCTCATCGCTTGGCTGAGCGGGGTTTTTGCTCCGCCGCCCCCCAGCATCCAGGTGGTGACCGTCTCGGTGCTGATCGTGATGCCGATCCTTCTCGCCTGGGCGTGGGCCATCGATCGCGGCCGCGCGCCCCTCACGAGCGACTGAGGCGCCACGCCGCTGCGCGGCCGCCTGCTCGCTCTCTCAGCCGGAGCGACCCGCCGCCGCGGCGTACGCGCGCGGCTTGTAATCGAAATAGTCAAAATCGGCGGCCAGCGCCGTGCCGGCCAGATCCTGGCACGCCATGCCGACGAAGGCGCCCGTGAAGTTCGGTGCCCCGACGGCGGTGGCTTCGTCGGAGAGCATGCTCGCGTCAAATTGCTGGGTCAGCCAGACCAGCGGGCCATTGCCCATGCGGTAACCGAAGCGCATGCGCTCGAAGTCCACCTCCACCCGTAACTCGATCGCTCCCGCCGGGATCGGGATCGGCACGCTCAATGCGTAGCGCTGCACCGCATCGGGCAAACGAGACATCACGCGCAGGTGCTTGCCGAGTTGCTCGTCGTGCGTGACGTGAAAGTAGTGGAACTTGTCGCTGTTGTAATAGCAGACCAGGCCCGCCTGTTGCTGGAAGTGCCGCGGCTCAAAGTCCATGCTGGTCGCGGCGCTGTAGCAAAAGGAGTCCTGCCGGCGCGCGACCAGCGCTTGCCGAAAATGGCTGCCGATGCCCTCACGCCCGTGCAAGCGCAGGTGTCCGGGGCGCTCCGTGAGACTGAACAGCTCCTCGGGCCAGGGAGAGCGCAGCCACTGAAAGGGCAGGGGCAGCTCCGGTCCGTCGAAGTGTTCTCGCGTCGGCGCAGCCGGAAACTCGTGCGCCGGCAGCTCCGGGGCAGGGAACTCGCGCGTGGGCAACCCCTGGCCGTCCAGCGTACGCAGCCAGCCGTCGTCCGACCAACTCATGGGTTGAATGGCCGTCTCACGCCCGAGCGTGCAGCGGCCCCGATTCGCCAGGGGGCGCCCGCACAGATAGACCATGTACACGTCGCCCTGCGGCGTCTCCACCAGGTCGGCGTGCCCCGCCTTCTGCAACTCGGCGTCCGGGCGGTGACGCGCCGTGAGAATGTACTTGTCGGGGTGCAACTCATAGGGGCCCGCGAGCTCCCGCGAGCGCGCCATGGTCACCGCATGACCGAACCCGGTGCCGCCCTCCGCCGTGATCAAGTAGTAGTAGCCCCCGCGGCGATACAGGTGCGGCGCCTCGGTGAAGCCGATCTCGGTTCCCGCGAAGATGTTCTTGCGGTTGCCGAGCAAGCAACGTTCCTTCTCGGAGTACTCCTCGAGCACGATACCGGCGAAGGCGTTCTTACCGGGGCGATGATCCCACAGCATGTTGACCAGGTACTTGCGACCATCGTCGTCGTGAAACAGGGACGGATCAAAACCGCTGCTGTTCAGATAGACGGGGTCTGACCACTCGCCGTCGATGCGTGGGCAAGTGACCACGTAGTTGTGCATGTCGCGAAAGCCCACGCTGCCATCGACGGCGCGGCCGTAGCGCTTCACGTCCGTGTAGACGAGATAGAACTGGCCTTTGTCGTAACTCAGGCAGGGAGCCCAGATGCCGCAAGAATCCGGATCCCCGATCATGTTCAGCTGGCTCGGGCGCCGGAGCGGTCGGCAGAGCAGGCGCCAGTGCACCAGATCGCGGGAGTGATGGATCTGGACGCCGGGGTACCATTCGAAGGTGGAGGTGGCGATGTAGTAGTCGTCGCCCACTCTCACGATGGAAGGGTCGGGGTTAAATCCGGGCAGAATCGGATTGACCAGGGTTCCGCGCTTGCTCATGACGGGCAGAGTCTTAGGGCATTTTGCCGTCCTTCGGGCAGATTCTGCGGCGATCGAGGCGCAATTCGGCCAGAATTGGCTGCTGGACCCGGGGCGTCTCCGAGCGGCGGCGCGTCGCGTGGGTGGGCGCATGCGTCCGCACCGCCGTCTCGATCACCAAAATCGATCGCCGCCGGCGCCTGACCCGATGGAAACGGCATACCTGGGCGGGCGTCGTCAGTTATTCTCGGGTCTGTCATGGGCGTGGAGCGCGACACCTGGCAGCACTGCCCCACGTGCAACGGCAGCGTCCCGGCGGATCGCAACCGCTGCCCTACGTGCGGCCGGGAGCCCGTCAGGGGGCCCGTCTCCTCCGCCAACCCGAGCCCCGTTTCGAGTTCCGAGCCCGAGGTGGCGTCCCCTCGTTCGGGGCTGCCGCCGATGCGCCTCGCACGCGGTACGCGCGTCTCTGTCTATCGCATCGAGTCCGTGCTCGGCGAGGGGGGCATGGGCGTTGTCTATCGTGCCTGGGACGAAGCGGTGGGGCGCGCCATCGCGCTGAAGTGCCTGCACACGAATCTCGCCGGGGACCCCGATATCCGGCGCCGCTTTGCGCGCGAGGCGCGCGTGCTACGGGCCTATCGCCACCCGAACGTGATCCAGGTCTATGACTTCGTCGAGTTCGACTACCTGCTCGGCATCGTCATGGAGCTGGTTGAGGGGCCGACCCTGGTGCAGCACCTGGCCAAGTGGCGTGGGCGTATGCCACTCGGGGAGATCCGCGATCTATTCTCCGGGGTGCTCGAGGCGATCGAGGCGGGGCATACGCAGGGCATCGTGCACCGCGATCTCAAGCCCGACAACATCCTGGTGAGCGGCGAGGGGGACACCTGCCATCCCAAGGTCGTCGACTTCGGGATTGCGAAGATTCTCGAGGGAACGACCTACACGATGAGCGGCGCGTTCCTGGGCACGTGTTGCTACATGTCGCCCGAGCAGGTGCAACATCCTGCCACCGCCGACCGCCGTTCGGACATTTATTCCCTCGGCGTGACGCTGTACCAGATGTGTACCGGGCGGGTGCCGTTCGAGGGCAATCATTTCTCCGTGATGATGGCGCATGTCCAGCAAGCTCCCCAGCCTCCCAGTGAGCTGCGGCCCGATCTGCCGTCCGCGCTCGAACGCTTGATTCTCGACGCGTTGGCGAAGGATCCTGCGGCGCGGCCTGCTTCGTGCGAGGCGTTCCGGGAGCGCTTGCAGGCGGCTCTGCTCGAGATCCCGAAGGGGCCCTCGCGCGCCCAGGCAGCGTCGCTACCGCCGGTGGTCAAGGGGGAGGGTGGGGCGGAGATGATCCTGGTGCCCGCCGGGAGCTTCTACATGGGCCGCGAGCGACGCAGCGTCTACCTCGATGCGTTCTACATGGATGCGACCCCAGTGACCAATCGTGAGTTTGCCATCTTTCTCGAGGTCACCGGCTACCGTCCGACGGACGAGGGGTCAGGCAGATTTCTCAGTCACCTGCCCGGTCGCAAGCTGGTCAAGAACAAGGAGGCGCACCCCGTCGTGTTTGTCTCCTGGCAGGATGCGTGCGCCTACGCAGCCTGGGCAGGCAAGCGCTTGCCCACCGAGGCGGAGTGGGAGAAGGCTGCGCGCGGCACGGACGGTCGCAAGTATCCGTGGGGTCGGCTGGAGCCGAGCGCGGTACACGCCAACTACGGCAAGATGCACGGCGACACGACGCCCGTTGGCTCCCTGCCGGAGGGAGCGTCACCGTATGGGATTGTCGATCTCGCGGGCAATGTCTGGGAATGGTGCTCGGACTACGACGACCCGAGCTTCTACAGCGACGGCCCTCCAAACAACCCGCGCAACACGCGCGGCGGGAAGAAGGCCCGCCTGGTGATGCGCGGCGGCTCGTACATGTACGGCCCCGGCTCGCTGCGTACCTATAGCCGTACCAGCTTCGAGGCCCACTACCGCTTCGGCGATGGTGGCTTTCGCTGCGTGCGCTCCGCCGAATGACGACGCTCGTGCCTGGGATCTCGACGTCCCGCGCTCCCGCACCCTGAGGACCAGCGCTCCAGGATCAGCGCCGGGCTCTCAGCGCGCGACCTTCTGGCAGGTATCGGGCAGCCTGGGCTGCGCGCCGACGCGCTTCTGGTAGCCCTCCACGCCCTTGCTGCGATCCTTCGAGCTCTCGGGACTCAGCCACCAGTCGAGCTCGTTGCAGCCGTCGCCGGCCGGCAGCGGCGGTTGCGCCTGGCATTCGGGGCTGTCTGCCGGGCACGCGAGCCGCACATGAAAATGCTCGTTGTGACCCCACCACGGGCGCAGCTTGCTCAGCCAGCCGCGCTCTCCCGTCGTCTGCTCACACAGCTGCCGTTTGATCAGCGCGTTGACGAAGATGCGTGCCACGTGTGGGTCGCTGGCGGCGAGCTCCAGCAAGATCGGGACGCGCTCGCTCCAGTACTCGCTCGGCTTCTGCTTTTCGAGGTCCACGACCGAACGCTGTTCGTTGCCCGCCGCACCGACGGCAAACCAGAGGTCGACGTCCAGGCCGTTCTGATGGCTCGCGTGCCCGTTGGGCGCCGGCCCACCGCGCGCTTGCCCTAGGTCTCCTACGGCGAGCGGCCCTTGCCCTTTGCTCTCGAGCCGTTCACTGAGCGACGTGATGAAGTCGATCAGGGCAGGGTGCCCAAACGTCCGCTTGCGCTCCGGCTTCATGATCCGATAGCGCGTGCCGTCCGAGCGCGCCGCGAGCTCCCGGGCGCCCTGCACACAGCCCGAGGAGTAGCCTCCGATGGCCAGTGCCGGACCCAGCGCAGGCGCTTGCGCCCGGCTCCAGACGCTTTCCGCGCCTGCCGTCAGCGACGACGCTGCGAGGCACCCCGCCAGGGCCAGCGCACCGAGCCGCACGAGCTGACGCATGCTTCAGTTTAGCTCACCCCGGACGGCCGTACCAGGCGTTCAGGGCTGGGACAGCAAGGTCACGAGCGTCTTGCCATCCCGGGCCACCAGGGTGAGCTGGCCGTGGCGGGCGCCCTTTTCAAAGGCGTAGCTGAAATGCCCCTCGCTGTGAACGTATCTGTCGAAGATCTCATAGCCGCCTCGCCCCAGCGATGCACGGTACTGCTCTGACAGCGCCTCGACGCTGCCAGCCTTGTGCGCATAGATCACGAGGAAGCTGTCCGAAAGGCGTGCCGATAGGTAACGCTGGCTGCCTTCCACCCGCCCCAGGTCGGGAAAATCCACACCCGGAGCATCCCGATCGCGAGGGAACTGCTCGAGCAGGCGCGCGGAGCCGTCGGTCCAGAAGGTGAGAAAGACGCTGCCGTGTTCCGCCTCCACCACCCAGGCATAACGCAGGCGCCCCATCTCCAGCAGGTCCCCGGATTTGACGAAGCGCTGCGCCGCCTCGGCGACGCTGAGTACGTCCCACGGCTTGCCCATGGCGTCGATGCAGGCGACTGCAGTGCCGCCGTCGCCGTGTTCGACCAGCACGCCATCGAGCGCACTCTTGAACCAGCCCTCCTGGTTCAAGGCACCCGCCTGCTGGCGTTCGCGCTCGTCCAGTTGCACCGCGGCGTGCGTCTCGCAAGCCTTGCGGAATTGTGCCACGACGTCCAGCGGATGCCGCCGGGACGAGCCGGATTGTACCTTCAGGGTGAGCCCGTTGATCCACAGCTCGCGCACGGAGTTGTCGTAGTACGCGTCCGGTAACCTCATCAGCTGGTGGCCGAGCTGGACCAGCACGTCCCCTGCGCGCGCCTGTGTTGCCCGGAGCAGCGCTGCCAGGCTCAGCGCCAGGCACAGCGCAAGCAGCGCCGTGACGCGGATCACGGCCAGCAGACGATAACGCGGACGCCGCACTGCCAGGTTGGTCATCACAGCTTCTTCTTGCCAAACAGGCTGCCGAACAGGTTCATCGCTACATCGAAGGGATCCTTGTGAGCCAGGTTGCAGGGCAACCAGTAGGTCACGGCGATCTTTGATTGGGCATTGGGGATCATCCGCGGCACCACAATCGCGCCCGAACCCTCCGCCGTGAGGGACTGGCCCACGAGCAGCTCCATCATCGGGTTCATCTCGGCCTCGACGCCGACGCGCAGGTCCTCCTGCTGCTGCTCCTTCTTGCCGCTGCCGGGTTCCCTGTTCTCGGGCAGGCCCTGAGATTCGTTCTGGGCGCCCTGGATGCTCTTGGCGAGGGCTTCATTCTTTTCCTCCTCCACGCCCCCCGCCAGCGCCGCGTCGCAGATGGCCGGCAAGTTGCCCTCCACGCAGGCGTTTTTCGAGAAGCCCCAGGCACATTGCCGCGCAATGTTGAGAGCGCGCATCTTGGCGTCGAAGTAATTGCCGAGATAAATAACGCCGACGAAGATGATGATCATGAACATCACCACCAGGATCGCCTCGACGTAAGCGGCGCCGCGCTGGTGCGGCGCGCGCCGGTTCGGGAGGTTGCAGCGGCGCCTCGGCTCTGGGGGAGGTGTGCGTGGTTTCATGGTCAGTGCACGATCAGTTCTTCTAACGTGTCCAGACTGGGCGCTCCGCCAGGGAGACCGATGCTGCTGATATCCCAGCCGAGGCCTTCCTCGTTGCCGCCGGGAGAGAAGCTCGACATGTCCATCCCGGAGGCCGACGTATCCTCGGAGTTGCTCTGCTCATCGTCTCCAGGCAGGCGGAAGCGCACCAGGCGCGCGCGCCAATCCATGTTCCACAGCCACTCCTTGGCATTTTTGTTCGGCTCTCGCCCGTTGTGGTTGAAGTAATACTCGGCCTGGGCCACCGCGAGGCGCCCCACCGCGCGCGCCGGGTTTACCCAGGATTCGAGCTCGACCTCGCGTCCGAAGGAGGCGTTTTTGAGGGCGACGTCGATGTGCTTCGGCCGACGATCGCCGTCGAGTACCATGGCGAGGCCGCGGATCTGGAAATCTCCGCCTCCCAGTTCCTGCCCTTCCTCCATTTTTTGCGGCGCCTTGTCATCGCCCCCTGCGGCCGACGTGGTGGAAGTCCAATCCTTCGGGAACGTCACTTGGAGGGTGGCATCTACCGTACAGCCGTAGACGTGCTTGACCGTGTTGTACCTGAGGGTGTGGACGTCGGTATCGAAGCCCGGCGGTAGCCGGCCGTCGGCGGTCCGCTCCGGGATCACGCCGCCGTTGGGCAGCATGTCTTTTTTCGCCTTCTCGCGCATGCTGCAAACGGGCATCGCCTGGCCCCTCCTTGCCTCGGGGTCCTGCCAGTACGGTTGCTCATTCCACTCGCTCCACAGCTCCTCGGGGTTCGTGTCACGCAGGTATTCTCGCCCCCCGTTGTCGCAGGGCCTGCCGGGCGTTCTGGTCTGCTGGGCAGCGGCCTCGATCTGCTCGAAATTGGGGCGGTCGCCGCTCTCGACGCCGTTCTCTGCGCTGGCGAACGCTGCGGCGGCATCCGTGTAATTGTCGGTATTCTTCAGCGAGGCTGGGTCCTCGTACTTGTACTCCTCCGTGACATAGTTCCAGACTGCGGGATCGGTGTTGAAGTACACCTTCTCCTCGACGAATTGCTCGGACCAGGAGTAGTTTTCCGGGCTGGGATTCCTCTGCCGCGCGGGGTTGCACTGTGTGCGCGCGCCGCGCAGGCCGTCCTCACAGAGGGTTTTTCGAGGCTCATCTTCCGTACAATTGCCATCCGACTCGGGGTGCCGATCGCGCAGCTCTTTCTCCCAGTTCGTGCAGTTGTCCGAACTGGGGTTCATCACACTCTTGTCGTCTTCGCACTTCTGTCCGGGATCAGCGTCCATGGGCAATGAACGGTCGAACTTGATCGGCGTCGGCGGTATCTCTGAGCCGTCCTTGTAGCAGTAGGCATTCTTCACGGCGCCGACCAGTACCCCTGCCGCCAAGTCGATCACCTTGCCAACGAAGGGCACCTTGCCGGTGACCTCGTTGATCAGCTTCATGATGATACTTTCAGCTCGATCGCAGAGCTCGTTGTACTTGTCGTTTTCCACTGGCAGCGTGGCCCGGACCGGCACGGCGACCGCCGTGTCGATGATGTCGGCATACTTCTCCTGCACCTTCAGGGTCGAAGTGAGTACGGCTTGCGTCGGCGTGATGATCTTGATCGCCCGCTCGGCCATATTCAGGCCGATCAGGATGTTGTCGACGATTTCCCGGGCGGCATCGTGCACGTCTTTGACGATCGTACGCACGTTGTTGACGATCGGAACTGCCGCCGCGGCAGGCGGCACAAACCAGGAAATGGCCACCAAGATCAGCGCCAGGCCCGTCAGCATCAGTTCGATGATCTTGAGCGCCAGCACGATGGCCACCAGCGCCGCCATCACCATGTTGATGAAGGCGATCAGGTTCATCCCGCGTGCATGGCCGATGGCCGTGGCCAGCGTCACCGCGTCCGCCGCATCCTGCATGCGCTCTCGGCGGAACACCAGCTGCCCGACACCGGCGATGTAGAACAGGAGGCCCACCAGCACGATGGCCATGAACACACCGATGACCATGATGGCGCCGCGATCGTTGCTCGACAGGCGTGCCCGGTCGGCGGCTGGTTCGGCAGCGGCGCCCTCTGGCGCCGGGCGGCCTGGCTCGGATCGGGTGATGGGGCGCATCATTGGGTGTCGTCCGTGCCGTAGCAGGAGCTGCCGTCGTAGTAGCAGGCGCCTTGGTTGGGCAACGTGGCCTCCGCCGTGATCATCTTGAAATGCGCGCGGCTGAACATCAGCGGCAGCAGGAGCTCCGGCGACTCTACGTATTTTAGCTCGCGGCTCCTGGCATCCGCGGCGGCGCTGGCTCTTTCCAGATCGTCTTGAAAGCCTTCGGCGGCGGCGCTCGCTGCCTGAGGGCCCTCGCTGACGATCGTCTGGTAGGCATTCTTGACGGCGTCGCCCAATTGGTCGAACCCCGCCATGCCCGGCAGTGTGTCGCACATGATATAATTCACGATCGGCATGCCGCAGTAGTAGAGGTAGCTGATGCGCACGGTGACGTCGCCGTCCGATGGCACGTCGTTGGCGTACTCGCCGTCGGGCTTGCGAAGCGTGACCATGGCGGCCGCGCGGTTGTACAGCATGAGGCCTGTCAGAAAGCGAGCGCCGTTGCCGACGTCCTCGAGCGCGCTTACGCCAAAGTTCCGCAGCAGCTTGGATGGCGTGGGCGCCAACACGGCCAGCGCCATGTACGCCGAGCGTTGAATGGCGCTCAGGCGGGGGCCTGCTTTATTGGCCGAGCCGAGCCCGGTCGCTGGTAGGCTGACCCCGAGCGCCTCCCCGATCGAGTCCGCAAAGCCTTGAGCGCTGCTGCTCGACGGGGCCGTGCTCCCATCCTCCGCATAGATCATTCTCCGCTCCTGGCCCTCGTAACGTTCGGGATCGTCATCCAGAACCACCACGGCGGTGCGCACGGCGCGCCAGGCGGCGTGCCGCACGATCAACCTGGCCGAGTAGAACATCGCCAGCTGCAACAGGCCGAAGAAGAAGATCATGACCGGGATGATTGCGACCAGTACTTCGACGTAGATGGCGCCGCGCGTATCGCGACGGCGGCGGAGGCTGAGGGGGCGTTCAGTCATGGGGCAAAAACCGCGAGCGCGGGGGATGCTGCCCCCAGGCGTTCGTCGCTACCATGCTCCCGGCCGGCACAGAAGCGGGAGCCGCCGGGGTCTGGCTCGCACCGCAGGGGCCACGGCCAGGGCGAGACGAGCTCAGGCTCAGCATCTGCGGTTTTCGGTCGGGGACGCGGGACAGTTGCGTGAAAACGCGCGGGCGGTGACGATTGAACCGCGGGCTGCTTCGGGCTTGCGGCCCGAGCCTGGAAGCTCCGCCCTCGGGGCCTACGCCGGCGGGCTCAGGAGGCCAGCTCGGAGGCCGCGACGCCGCGCCGAATCCGCTTCGGCTCGCGCCGAGGGCTCGCCAGAGCCAGCTTTTGTTTCAAGAACCGACCCGTGTGCGACGCGCTGTCTCGGGCTACGTCCTCGGGGGTTCCGGCGGCGATCAGCCGACCCCCCTCGGGACCGCCCTCGGGCCCCAGATCGATGACCCAGTCCGCGGCACGGATCACGTCCAGGTGGTGTTCGATCACAATCACGCTGTTGCCGGCGTCGACCAGCCGCTGCAGGACGCCGAGCAGCTGCACGACGTCCTCGAAGTGTAACCCGGTGGTCGGTTCATCCAGAATGTACAGCGTGCGGCCGGTCGCCTTGCGCGACAGCTCGCGCGCCAGCTTGATGCGCTGGGCCTCTCCCCCCGATAGCGTGGGCGACGGCTGCCCGAGCCCCAGGTAGTCGAGGCCCACTTCGCCGAGCAGGCGCAGCGGCCCGACGATGCGAGGGTGGGCTGCGAATAGCTCCGTGCCCTCGCGCACCGTGAGGTCCAGCACGTCCGCGATCGACTTGCCCTTGTACGTAACCTCCAGCGTCGCTGCGTTGAAGCGCCGGCCGCGGCAGCTCTCGCAGGGGACGTACACGTCTGCCAGGAAGTGCATCTCGATCTGACGCACCCCGTCTCCCTGGCAACTTTCGCAGCGCCCGCCCTTCACGTTGAACGAAAAGCGCCCCTGGCTATAGCCGCGCGTCTTGGAGAGCGGCAGCGCGGCAAAGAAGGCGCGAATATCGTCGAACACCTTGATGTAGGTGACCGGATTGCTACGTGGCGTGCGCCCGATCGGCCGCTGATCGATGTCGATCACCTTGTCCAGGTGTTCGGTGCCCCGGATCTTGCCGTGCTGGCCCACCCGGACGTCCGCCTGATGGTAGAGCTTGGCCAGCGCCGGATACAGGATCTCATTGATCAGAGTGGATTTACCGGCACCAGACACGCCGGTCACGGCCGTGAGTACCCCGAGCGGGATCTCGACGTTCAGGTCCTTCAGGTTGTGGTGGCTGGCGCCTTCGATGCGCAGCCATTTGTCGGCCTGGCGCGCAGGCCCGGTTCGCCCGATCTGACGTTTGCCCGAGAGATAGGCCCCGGTGAGCGAGTCGGCACAACGCAACAGATCGCGTGGCGACCCAGCAAAGATCACGTTGCCGCCCAGCACGCCTGCGCCCGGACCAAAGTCCACCACGTAGTCCGCGCTCTGGATGGTTTCCTCGTCGTGCTCCACGGCCACGACCGTATTGCCGATGTCCCGCATCTCCAGCAGCGTGTCCAGGAGGCGGCGATTGTCGCGCTGATGCAGCCCGATGGATGGCTCGTCGAGCACGTAGGTCACCCCGGTGAGCTCCGAGCCCACCTGGCTCGCCAGGCGAATGCGCTGGGACTCCCCGCCGGACAGCGTTGGCCCCGACCGATCGAGGGAGAGGTAGCCGAGACCGATCGCGCTCAGAAAGCCCAGCCGTGAGCGGATCTCCTTCAGGATCTCCTCGGCGATCTGCGCGCTCGAGCCCTCGAGTTCGAGTTGCTCGAAGAATGTGCTCGTCTGCGACACGGTGTAACCGGAGAGCGTGGGCAGCGTCACTCCTCCCACGCGCACGGCGGCGCTCTCCGGGCGCAAGCGCCCCCCGGAGCAGGCCGAGCATGCCGTCTCCGACATGAACTGGCCGCACTTTTCGCGCTCCCGCTCGCTCTTGGTCTGCGCAAAGCGGCGCTCCATACGGGGCACCGCTCCCTCCCAGGTGGCTTCCCACGCGCCGTGCCCCGAGCGGCCCTTCCAGGTCAGCTTGTATTTCCTGTCGCCCGTGCCCCAGAGCAGCATCTGGCGCTGCTTCTTGGACAGGCGCCGGATCGGCACGTCCACGGGTACGCCCATCGCTTGCAAGAACTGGTGCCGAAAGCCCGCCCAGCCCGTCTTCTTGCTGATCTCCGCGCCCCAGGGCAAGACAGCGCCCTCGTCGATGGTCTTGCTCTCGTCGGGGATGAGCAACTCCGGTGCCACGCTCATGCGCCGGCCCAGACCGTGGCATGCTTCACACATGCCCTGCGGACTGTTGAACGAAAAGCTTTGCGGCGTCGGTGCGGCGAAGGACACCCCGCAGCAACTCGCGTTTTCGCTGAACAGGCGGTCCTTCTGGCCTTCGATCGCCACGATCAGACTGCCCTTTCCGACGCGAAGAGCGCTCTCGGTGGCCTCGGTGACGCGTGCCAACTGGTCTTGCCCGGTGCTCACGCGATCGATCACTGCCTCGACGTCGTGCTTCTTGCGCTTGTCGAGCGCCGTCACTTCCTCGGTGCGGACCAGCTTGCCGTCGATGCGCAGGCGCACGTACCCAGCTGCCAGCATCTCGCTGAGCAGCTGCCGGTGCTCGCCCTTGCGATTCTCGAGCAGCGGGGCGAGCAGCGTCAGGCGCGTGCCGGCCGGGTACGCGAGAATCTCGCGAGCGATTTGCTCGGCGCTCTGCGAACGCACCAGGCTGCCGCATTCCGGGCAATGCTGGGAGCCGACGCGCGCAAACAGTACGCGCAGATAGTCGGCCACCTCCGTGATCGTGCCCACCGTGGAACGGGGGTTGGTGTTGGTCGTTTTCTGCTCGATGGAAATGGTCGGCGTCAGCCCGCGGATGCGGTCATACCGAGGCTTGTCCATCTGCCCGAGGAACTGGCGCGCGTAGGCGGAGAGGGACTCCACGTAGCGGCGCTGCCCCTCCGCATACAACGTGTCGAAGGCCAGCGAGGATTTCCCCGAGCCGGAGACGCCGGTGAAGACGACGAACTTGCGCTTGGGAATGCGCACGCTCACGTTCTTGAGGTTGTGCTCGCGCGCGCCGAAGATTTCGATGTGGTCGAGTTCCATGCCGGCCGCGGCGCGTCGGCGCCGAGCCGTGACGCTTGCACGCCACCGATCGGCGAGCAAGCGCCACGGCAGGATCGCCCAGCCCGGGGCCGCCAGCGCCGGGGGACTCGACAGGGGCCGGCGGCCGGTCTAGAGGCTGGCATGCTGCATTTCCGGCTGCCGTTTCTGTTTCTCGCCAGCGCGCTCGCGTGTTCCAGCTCTGGCGACGACGCCGCAAATGACTCGGCCGACACGGCGCTCCTGGGGCTACCCGGGCTCGCCGCGCCGCCGGACGTCGCCGCGCCGCCCACCGATGCCACAGTCAGCGCGTCGGGGCTGGCCTCCAAGGTGCTCGTCGCGGGCGACGGAACCGCTTCGCCCTCGGCCACTGATACCGTGCGCGTGCACTATTCGGGGTGGCAGACCAACGGCCAGCGCTTCGACTCCTCCGTGCCCGAAGGCAAGCCCGTCGAGTTCCCGTTGAATGGGGTCATTGCGGGCTGGACCGAGGGTTTGCAGCTGATGGTGGAAGGGGAAGAGCGCCGGTTCTGGATTCCAGAGGAGCTGGCGTATCGGGGCCAGTCGGGAAGGCCCTCCGGCATGCTCGTGTTCGACGTCTTGCTGCTCGACATCTTGTAGGCGCCGGGAGGGACTCGAGCGCGCCGGCTATCCCCGGATGCCAGGGGTCGGGTCCCCCCAACGCAGCGCGGCTGGACCGGCGCTGCGCGCTGGAGCGGCGCGCCAGGTCCGGAGCCCGCTGTTCTCGCCCGTGCGGAGACTCGGCTCGGCCGCTCCCGGGACGCGTGGGCATGACCGTCCACGACGGCGGCGACCGACGGACTACCATTGCCGATACGCACTCGCGCTGTCCACTCCCCACTCCCAAAACGCTGACATTTGGATTACTCCATGTCCCATGTCGCTACCCGAAGCCTTGCGAGATGACGTAAGAACCCTGGGATCTTTGCTGGGCGAGGTGCTCCGCGAGCAGGCCGGGCATACGCTGTACGAGCGTGTCGAGCAGGTACGAGCGCTGTCGAAACGTGCGCGAGCCGGAGACGAAAAGGCGGCGGAATCTCTGAGCAACGTGCTCGGTGAACTGCCGGTAGGCGAGGCCTTGCCGGTCGCCCGGGCGTTCTCTTTGTTCCTGATGCTGACGAATATCGCGGAAACCCAGCACCGGCTGCGCTCCAGCGGGCCGCAGACGCCCAACTCGCGCGCGGCAGCTCACGAGGGGCCGGGGCCGGGCGATTGCAGCGCCACGTTTGGTGAGCTGATCCGGGGCGGCGTCGCGCCCGAGCAGTTGCACGCGACGGTTTCACAGCTGCGCATCGAGCTGGTGTTGACGGCGCATCCGACGCAGGTCCTGCGCCGCAGCTTGCTGCAACGCCACAACGATATCGCGGCGATCCTCGAGCGGCGGGACGCCGGTGACTCGCTCAACGTGGAGGAGGAGCTGCGCCGGCAGATGACCATCATCTGGGACACCGATGAGGTGATCCGCAAGAAGCCCTCGCCGGCGGATGAGGCCAAGGGTGGGCTCAACGTGCTGGAACAGGTCGTCTGGCACGCGCTGCCGGTCTGGATCCGCAGGGTCGATCAGGCCTTGCGGGAACACACGGGGCTCGGCTTGCCGCTGGAAGTCGCACCGGTACGCTTCGGGTCGTGGATGGGTGGGGACCGCGACGGCAATCCGAACGTGACCGCCAAGACAACCCTGGAGTGCCATCGCCTCGGGCGCTGGATGGCGGCGGATCTCTTCTACAAGGAAGTGGACGTGCTGCGCTCCGAGCTGTCGATGCAGTCGTGCAACACCGAATTGCGGGCGCGCGTCGGCGACACCCGCGAACCGTACCGTGCGCTATTGCGCGAGGCTCGCGATCGCCTGCGCGCGACACGCGAACGCATGCAGGCCTTGCTCGACGGCGTCGAGCCGGGGCCTGCGCCGTACTACAATGACGAGAAGGAGCTCTGGGACCTGCTCTTGCTCTGCTATCGCTCGCTGGGCGATGTCGGGCAGGAGGTCGTGGCAAAGGGCCGCTTGCTCGATCTGATCCGGCGCCTGCGCTGCTTCGGGCTCACCATGGTACGGCTCGACCTGCGCCAGGATTCGGATCGGCACGCGGCGGCGGTGGACGAGATCACCCGTTACCTCGGCCTGCGTCCCTATCTCGAATCGACGGAAGCTCAGCGCCAGGAGTTTCTGCTCGCCGAGCTGCAGAGCAAACGGCCGTTGATCTCCGACGACATCCCGTTTTCCGATGAAGCGCGCGAGGTGGTGGACACCTTCCGCATGGCTCGGAAGATCGGCCCCGAAGGTCTCGGTGCCTACATCATTTCCATGGCTCGGCAGCCCTCGGACGTGCTCGCGGTGGAGCTGCTTCAAAAGGCGGTAGGCAACCCGCATCCGCAGCGGGTCGTGCCGCTGTTCGAGACGCTGGATGACCTGGAGCGCGCGGGCTCCGTGATGCGGCAGCTGTTTCAGACGCCGTGGTATCGCGCGCGCATCGCTGGCCAGCAGGAAATCATGGTGGGGTACTCCGACTCTGCCAAGGATGGCGGGCGGCTGACTGCCAACTGGTGGCTGTACAAGGCGCAAGAAGAGGTGGTGCGCGTCTGTCAGGAGCACCAGGTGCACCCCACGCTGTTTCACGGCCGCGGTGGTACCGTGGCGCGCGGCGGCGGTCCGACGCATCTCGCGATCCAGTCGCAGCCGCCGGGCTCGATCGACGGCAGCTTGCGCGTGACCGAGCAAGGCGAAATGATTCAGGCAAAGTTTGCCGATCCGCGCATCGCCGTGCGCACGCTGGAGACCTACGTGGCGGCCACCGTGGATGCCACGCTGGCACCGCCGCGAGCTCCGGACGCGAGCTGGCGCAAGCGCATCGAGGAGCTGTCGGTCGTGGCGTGTGACGACTATCGCTCGATCGTGCGTGGCACGGAGCGCTTCGTGGAATACTTCCGGCACGCCACGCCCGAACAGGAGCTCGGAGCTCTCAACATCGGTAGCCGTCCGGCGCGGCGCAAGAAGGGCGGTGGTATCGAGAGCCTGCGAGCGATCCCCTGGATCTTTGCCTGGACGCAAAATCGCCTGTGCCTGCCCTCGTGGCTCGGTGTGGGCCGTGGCCTGGCGACCGCGATCGCGGCCGGCCACAAGCAAGAGATTCAACAGATGTACGCGGAGTGGCCGTTCTTTCGCGCGACCATCGATCTGATCGAGATGGTGGTGGCCAAGTGCGATCCGACCGCCGCCGCGGCCTACGATCGGCGCCTGGTGCCGCCGGACCTCCGGGATCTGGGCGTGCAGCTGCGCAAGGAGTTGCAGAACACCATCGATCGCATCCTGGAAGTCACGGGCCACACTCGCCTCCTGGACACCTACCCCGAGGGGCGGCTCTCGCTGGAGGCGCGCAACCCGTATATCGATCCGATCAATCTGCTCCAGATCGAGCTGTTGCGCCGCTTGCGTCAGGCGGGGGACGAGCCCTCGCCCGAGGTCTGGGAGGCGTTCGTGTTGACCGTGAACGGGATTGCCGCGGGCATGCGCAACACCGGCTGAAGCGTCGCTGGCGCTGCCGGGAGGGGCGCCGCCAGCGCCCCTCATGCCGAAGCACGGGTCCCGAAGAGCTCGGGACCCGACCCTGTCCGCAGCGAGGGCTACTCCTTCGCGACGACGAAGGACTGCCAGACGTTCTCCCGTGCGATGTCGTCTCGCGGCCCGATCGCTACCACCATCACGACGGTGACGAACGTCGGGTTGTCGCGGGGCACGGCGGCGACCACACTGGTGCGCGCGCCCGTGGCACCGCAATTGATCCAGTCCTGGCGCGCGCCGGTATACAGGTCATCGTCGTAGCCGTCCGCCGCACCCTTGGTGCAGCGCGCCGATAGATCGAGCTCGGCGAGTCGACTCGCCACGTCCAGCGGCGCGAGCGTCGTGGCCGCGAAGCGTACTCCGGGAATGTCGAAGGTGGTCGCGAAACGCGCGGCATCCGTCGAGATCACCAGGCTGGGGCCGAGAGCCTGACCGCTCGCGTCGACCCAGGGACGCGTATCGACGTCGGACCACTCCGCCGGCACGCGGAGCGCCGCCAGATTGAGACCGAGCAGGCTGGGTTTGGGGGCGTCGACGAACGTGTACGGCGCGGTGCCAGTGACGTCGGGCGGCGGGGGAGGCGGCTGCGGCGTGGGGGCGGGCGTGGTGAGGCAGGCGGATACGCGCGTGTCGCAGAGCGCGGGGTTGACGCAGTCGACGACCGTCGAGTAGCCGCTCTGCGTGGCGTTGCAGCGTTCGAGCACGCTGCCCGTACAGCGTTGCTGGCCGGGCTCACAGGCCACGGCATCGCAACGCTGCAGGCCGGCGTTGCACAAGGGCGGGCTGATGCAGCGAGCCATCACCGTCCAGCCGCTGCTCTGATCGTTGCAGCGCTGCAGCTCGCGGCCGTTGCAGGCAAACGTCCCGGCCTGGCAGGTCGGTGGCTCGCAGCGGGCGCGCCCGGGCTGATCCGAACGACAGAGCGGTGCGCTGGCACACGCGGGCGGCAGCGGATCAAACCCCATGCGATCGGCGCGGCACTGCTCGACTTGCGGGCCGTTACAGCGCTGTTCGCCTGCCGTGCAGGCCGTCTCCTGACAGCCCTCTTGGCCGCGCACCGAGCTGCAGAAGGCACCGGACTCGCATTGGGCGACGTGCTGAAAGCCGTTGCGGTCTGCGTTGCAGACGACGAGCTCACCGCTCTCCAGGCACTGGTACTCCTGCGGCGCGCAGAGCGGGACCTGACAGCGGGCGGCCACATCATCGCAGAGAGCGGCGCTGGCGCATTGGGTCTCCACCTCCCAACCCTTGGCGACGCTGCGGCACGTTTGCAGCAGGCCGCCCTGGCAGCGGTACTGCCCGGGCTGGCAATCCACCGCCTTGCAGGGGCCGGCTGATTGACCTGCATCGCTGCAGGCCGAAGACGGCAGCACGCCGTTCACGCTCACCGACGGGTCGTCCTCGCTCACCTCGACGCTGCCGAGGACCTGCAGGCAGCCGAGGTTCGAGCTCAGGCCGATGAGGCTCGCCGCCCAGCGCCGGGTCCGTTTCGCGGCCAGTTGTTCGGAACGCGCGCCGCGCGGATCTCTGCTGCCGCGGCGCCCCGCCGCTCCGCTTCGGCGCACCTCGCGATGCGTCGGGCTACGCGTGAACAATCTCAGCCTCCCAGCTGGGTTCTATAGCCAACGCTGCGTCGATCGCCAAGCATCGCTTCGGAAGCCCGACTGCCGCCTTCGTGTAGCGCTGCAGCGGAGCCGGCGCCAGCAGCGAGGCGCCTGTGGCGGGTGGCATGGTTTGCGAGCCTGGTGGATCGCGAGTAGCCTCGCTGGATGCGTTTTCCGGAAGCAGCGGAACGACGACCGCGTGCGCCGGATTCGGCGGCCCATGGGCCTTTGATGGATGGCACAGGTGCCGCGCCCGGGCCGACGCGCTGAGGCGTCCGCCGGAGGGTCGAGCCTCGCCGGCACGCAATTGCTGGTCGAGAAACTGATCCCCGAGGGCAATGCCCTGGGCCGGCTCGCGGATGGCCGGGTGGTGATTGCCCAGGGCGCCATGCCGGGAGACCGCATCGAGCTCGTGCGCGTGTCGCAGCAGAAGGGCCTGGTGCGGGCACTCGAGTTTCGCGTGACGGAGCCCTCGGGCTTGCGCGTGACGCCGCGCTGCCCCGTCGTGCAGGACTGCGGCGGCTGCGACTGGATGGTGCTGAGCCGCGAGCAGCAGCGGGCGAGCAAACTGAGCATGTTGTGCGAGGCACTGCTGCGCACGGGCAAGATCGAGATCGATCCTGCCACGATCGAGTTTTTTTCGGACGCGACGCCGGGCGGCTACCGCAGTCGCGTGCGGCTGCAGGTCGTGGAGGGTCGCATCGGATTTCACGGGCGTGGGTCTCACGTGCTCGTGGAACCGGAGCATTGCGCCGTGAGCTCGGCAGCCCTGAATGTGGCGTTGACCCAGTTGCGGGCCTGGGCGCGTCTGCGAAAGGGTGCGCTCGACGCGTTCGCATCGGTCGAGCTGCGAGCAGCGCCGGACGGCACGTGCTCGGCGTACTTCGAACCGCGCGACCCGCCGCGGTCGATGCTGCCCGCTGAGCTCGCCGAGCTGCGCCGACATTTTCTCGTGGCGACGAGCCCCGAGGAGGCTGCAGCCGCTGCGACGTGGCAGCGCTTCGAGTTGACCCAGGACGCCTACCTGTTGGCCCCGCCCGGCTGTTTCACTCAGGTCCATTGGCAGGTAAATCGCATGCTGATCGAGCGTGTGCGGGCCGGCGCCCGACGCCGGGGAGTGCAGAGCTTTCTGGACGCGTATGCCGGCTGCGGCAATTTTGCGCTGCCGCTCTTGGCGCTGGGCCTGCCCGGTGTAGCGGTGGAATCGAATGCCCTGGCGATATTGGCGGCGCGCGAAGCGGCACGCCGGCAAACGTTGCCGAGCGATGGATTTGTATGCGCAGACAGTGCCCACTGGGCCCGAGAGCAGTCGGAGCGAGGTCGGCGCTTTGACCTCGTACTCCTGGACCCGCCTCGGGCCGGTGTGAAGCAGGGGCTGAGCGAACTGGCAGCGCTGGCGGGCGAGTGGCTCGTGATGTGCTCCTGCAATCCGGTCACGCTGGCTCGCGACTTGCGCTCGCTCCTCGACCGGGGCTTCGAACTCGACAGCGTCGAAGCGTTTGACATGTTTCCCGAGACCCACCACATCGAAACGCTGGCCTGGCTGCGCGCGCCACCAGTGCAGCGCCGCGAGCGGTGACGGCGGTTCGGCAGGGGCTCATCCCTTGCGTTGGCCGTGCCTGGGCTCTGCCTGTGCCCTCACCTCAGGGCTTTGGCGGGCTCTGCGCCACCTGATCCGCCTGCAGTGCCCACACAAAATCGATCGGCTCCGCGTTGCCAACGGAACCGAGCCAGGCCGAGTAGGGCCGTATGCCAAACGCCGCGTGCGAGAGGCGCAGGGAACCACGCGTGCCCAGCTGGCTGCCAGCGAGCGTGATCAGCGCGGCGCGTTCGCGGCGAGCGGTCTTGCCCCGAATCGTGAGGCTGACGTCCGCCAGGTAGCTGCCGCGCGTGGTCGTCTCCACGCAACCTGCCAACGAGACCTGGATCTCCGGATGATGCTCGGCGTCCAGCTGGTCCTCTGCCAGCATGTGCTGACGCACGGTCTTGCGATCGCTAGCGTCGAGAGGCGTCGATAGGCCCACACGCTGGCGCATGCTCGGTTCGTCCACCATCAGCGATTTGACCGGGATGCGCAGCGTGGCCGAGCAACGCCCAGGCGCGGAGGCATCGAAACGGATGCTGACAGTGAACGCACCCGCACGGATCACGTGATCGTGAGACAGGCTACTCAGCACGCCGGAAGGGTTCCGATAGACTCGCGCATAGAACAGGGCATCGGGGCGCGCCGTGAAGATGGCGCCGCCTCCCGACGGCGCGCTCTGTGCCACAGCGGAAAATGCCGCCAACCCGCTGATCGAAAACGCCAGTACAGCTGCCGGCCAACAGCGGCCCGGGGCCCTGCCCGTGGGACATCCAAACATGGGATGCCAGCATACTGCGGTGCAGCGCTCTAGCGTAGCTTCGGGTCCTTGTCGATGCGAAGGCGAAACCGTATAACCCGATCGCCCTAGCGAAAGGCCTGCCAGCCCATGCGAGTATTGCTGATCGGAGGAACCGGCTCGTTTTCGACGCGTGTGACGGAAAAGGCTCTGGAACGTGGCCACGACGTGCTCGTGTACGCGCGTGGACTGCGCCCGCTCGCGCCGGGCTTGCGCGCGCGCCTGTTCCGAGCAGAGCGGCGTGCGCTACGTGAACACGCGGCAGAGCTCGCTCAGTTTTCGCCCGACGTGGTGGTGGATTCGATCTGCTTTAGTGCCTCGGACGCGGAAGATCTGGTCGCGTTATTCCCCAAGGTGCGGCGGGTGGTGCTGATCAGTACGGTGGACGTGTATGGGGAAGACGTGGGCGCGGCACCGATCACCGAGCAGCGGGAGCCTCAGCCGGTGACCGGCTACGCCAAAGGCAAGCTGGCGGCGGAAGGGGTGGTGCTCGAAGGGCTGGGGGAGCGAGCGACGGTCTTTCGCCCCAGCCACATTCTCGGCCGCGGTTTCCTCACGACCAGCCTATGGGGTCGCGCCCCGTACCTCGTCAGCCGCATCCAACAAGGCAAGGTCGTGCCCGTCATCGATGGCGGGCGCAACCTGCTCACGCCGGTCTACGCGGTGGACGCGGCGGAATGGGTGGTGCGCAGTTTTCAGGACCCGGTCGCGGACGGCGAGATCTTCAACGCGGTGGGCGGGGAAATCATCACGATGAAGCGCTACTACGAGTGCGTGGCGGAGGTGCTGCAGGCCAAATTGAAGATCTTGCCCGTGCCGTCTCAGCTCTTCAAACGCTATTTCGAAGCGCCCTCCCAGTTCAACTGGCATCGCCCGTACAGCGCTGCCAAGGCCGTGTCGTGCTTTGGCTACTCGCCCATCGGTACGCCCGAAGTGATGGTGCGGGAAACGGTGCAACACATGCTCGCGCACGGCCTCGTCCGGGACTGCTCGGAGCAGCCCTTCGACGACGCGCTGGTGGAGCTCCTGGGGCGGCAGGCGAGCGAGCTCGGGGCGCTGTTCGAGGCCAAGGCGAGTTGGGGAAAGACCTGACGCTGGGCGCTCTGCCGGATCACCCGCTCGGCCCAGGCCTCGTCGGTGCCGGGCGGATGGTCGTCGATCAGCTACGCCAGGCCTGCGCCGAGGCTGGCTTCGATCTGGTGCAACCATTGCAGGTCGGGTGGTACAACGAGCTCGTCACGGGCACGCTGAAGCTGGAGGATTTCGGCTCTGCCTCGCACCTCGCGATCGTGGTGGGCAACACTCGCGCCCTGTGGCCGAAGTTCCTGCGCGCGCTGCGCCGGGAGCCGGACCTCTTGGCTGCGCCTCACCCCCTCCAGTCGTACACGGAACAAACCATTTCGCGGGCGGTCTCCCTGCTCGGTCTGACGGTGGGCGTGCGCTGGTCCCACGCGGGCGGCGCAGGGCTGGTCGCCATGCAGCGGCTGGCACAGGCGGCGGGGCTCGCCTACCTGGCGGAGAGCCAGCTGAGCGTGCACCCGACGTATGGGCCGTGGATCGCGCTGCGCGCGGCGCTCTCCTGTGCGCTGCCGGGACCGTCGGGGCCCGCGCCGGAGCTGCGTCACCCGTGTGGGGGCTGCGGCACTCGCTGTCGCCCCGCGTTCGAGCGCGCGCTCCGGGCATCGCAGGGCGCAGCGGGTGTGTCGGTCGAGCCCAGCTGGCAGCTCTGGCTCGCCTGCCGCGACGCTTGCCCTACCGGGCATCAGCATCGCTACGACGAGGCGCAGATTTGTTATCACTACCTCAAAGATCGCAATCAACTGCGTGAGGCTTGCGCTGCGCTGCCTTCACCTGATTGAAGTGCGTCATGCCATCCATCGACCGCACTGCGCTGGGCCCTGGCTTTCAGCTCGGGGTGGCGACCTCGTCGTATCAGATCGAAGGTGGTGTGGCCGAGGGAGGGCGCGGGCCCAGCATCTGGGATCGCTTCACGCATACGCCCGGCAAGATCAAGGACGCGAGCAACGGAGACGTGGCCTGCGATCACTATCATCGTTTGCCGGAGGACCTCGGGCTCCTGGCCTGGCTCGGCGTGGACGCCTATCGCTTCAGCATCGCGTGGCCACGGGTGCTGCCGCACGGCACCGGTGCGGTCAACTCGCAGGGGCTCGACTTTTACGAGCGGCTGGTGGACGGGCTGCTCGAGCGAGGCATCGCTCCTTGTGCCACGCTGTATCATTGGGATCTGCCCGACGCGCTCGAGGCCAAAGGCGGCTGGCTCGCACGAGACACGGCCCAGGCGTTCGCCGAATACAGCGCTCGGGTTGCCGCGCGCCTGGGCGATCGGGTGGCTCTCTGGCTGACGCACAACGAGCCGTGGTGTCAGGCGTTCCTGGGCTACGAACACGGGCTTTTCGCTCCGGGCCGGCGCAACCTCGGTGAGGCGCTCTCGTGCGCGCATCACCTGCTCTTGTCGCATGGGCTGAGCGTGCAGGCCCTGCGCGCCCAGGTGCGGACCCCGATCGGGATTGCGCCGAACTTCATGCCTGCGCATCCCGCGACACCGGCCGCAGCAGACGTCGCCGCCGCCGCGCGTCAGGATGCCTACTTCAACCGCTGGTTCATCGAGCCCGTGCTCGGCCGGGGCTATCCGGAGGAACTCGCCGTGCTGGCCGGCGACGCGATGCCGCGCTACGCCGAGCAGGATCTACAGATCATCAGTCAACCGATCGACGTGATCGGCGTCAACTACTACGAACGCTGCGTCGTGGCGCATGACGACACGAGCGGTTGGCTGCGGCTCAGGCAGATCAAGACTAGTCTTCTGCCGCGCACGGCGGATCGGGAGATCTATCCGGAGGGGCTACTGGAGGTGCTGCAGCGCCTGCACGCGGACTACGGCGTGGCCCGGCTGGTGATCACTGAGAATGGAGCGGCGACCCGCGCGGACGAGGCGGTGATCGACGGTCGAGTGCAGGATGAGCAGCGTGTCTCGTTCCTGCAGCAACACCTCGAGCAGGTGCTGCGCGCTCGCCAGGAGGGGATTCCGGTCGACGGCTATTTTGCCTGGTCGCTGATGGATAACTTCGAGTGGTCCGAGGGCTATACGCTGCGCTACGGCATCGTTCACGTCGATTTTGAATCGCAGCGGCGCACCCCGAAGGCCAGCGCGCACTTCATCCGCAGCCTGCGCAAGGGCGCCTGAAGCGCGTAGCGTTTGCGTTACGTTGGCTGCGCGCATGTGCAGCGCGCGGGCTCGGCGTAAGAGATCCAGGGAAGACAGCACGCCGGCGGGAGCCTATGCTGCCGAGCGAGGGCAACAGCATGCGGCGAGTGACGGGCAAGTGGAGGATTCTGGCGTGCCTGCTCGCCGCGGCGAGCTGGCAGTGCGGCGTCGCGGACGAGGGCTCGCTCGTGGTGGAGCGGCGCACGGACGAGGCGATCCGTGGGCGCTTTCTGAGTGAGGAGGGGGCGCTCGAATTCGTCGCCACGGCGTCGGAGGTCTGGGTCGGCGACGTGCAGCTCCGCGCGGGCGCGCTGACGTACGACTTCCACTACGATTATGTGGCGGAGCAGGTCGCGGTCGATGGGCACGGGCTCGGTTTCGATCGCCCCACCGCGCAGCTCTTGTCGGACGCGGTGCAGCGGGTGCAGGACTATCTGGGCGCGAATAACCCCGAACTGGCCTTCCACGAGCAGATGTTGTTTGCGGCTCTCGTCACCTGGCAGGGCTCCGGTGGCATGTCGCTCGGGCGGAGGACGTTTGCCCTGGAGCCGGACGAGACGAACAAATCGCTCGGCAATAATGGCGTCACCTGTATCCAGAGCGGGGTCAGCTACTTGGTGTCCTTCGACTACGCGGACACCACCGTGATCGATCGCCCAGTCACGGCGGGGGAGTCGTCGTGCAACGGCAGTTGTGGACCGAGCTGCTCGCAGCTGCAGCCGTGGCGCATGTGGACGCTCGATTGCCTGGAGCACGACGAGTGCTGCCGGGACACCGATGATTCGTTGTGCTGGACGCCCCTCGGCGAGTGTGGGGACGAATACGCGGCCGCCGAGGGAGACTTCCTGCAGGGCTTCGCTCCGTTCAAGCGGCACTGCGGCGGCTGACGAGAGCGGCGGGGGCTCGCTTTTCTGCCGCGGGGCCCGGAGCCCGCTGCTTTCCCGCGGGGCCCGGAGCCCGCTGCTTTGAGGTTTTGTGCCGGCGCGGCTCAGCGCGTCTTGAAGCGGATGCGGTAGGCTGGCGCGGCGACGCCGTCTTCGCTCGCGAACTTGCGGAGCTCGGCGTCATCCGGGGAGTTGACCCAGATCACGTAACTCGTGTGGGGCTGTAGGCGTACGGGTAGTACGTTGGTGAGCTCGTCGACGTAAAATGGGATCCCCGTCACCGAGGGGGCGCTGCGGCCGGCCTCGGTCACCCAGGACCACCCCGCCGGTTCCATCGACTCGCTGAAGGTCACGCTGAGGGCGCCCAGCTCGGCGTCCACGTCCACCTCGCCATCGCTCGGCACGGTCCGGATCACCTCGGGCCCGTCCTCCGTGGGCTCGGCCTCTCCGGCGGCACCACAAGCGGGCATGCAGAGCAAGGCGGCTGTACCGAGGGCACTGGCGAGCGGCCGCCTACGCTCGGAACACGGCTTCGCCGAGGGCATACCGTAGCTGTACGGCCATCGGCACGGCTTCTGGAGCCCGTCTTGCTGTTCGGCGGAGGCGACCACTCGAGTCCAAGGACGGTCCCAGGCTGGGGGGAGTCGCACCGCAGCGGACACTCCAGCCAAAAAAAAGCAGGCCTGTCGTGCGTGTGGGCCGAATGTCCAGACGGCGTTCCGCCTCAGCGCGCCGGTGCCACGACCTCGCCGGTGGCATCCAGGCTGGTGCTCGCGAACGCCTCGGAGGAGCGCCATTGCCGCTGGACCATGGCGTAGTAGGCGCCTCGGCGCGCGAGCAGCTCGTCGTGGGTGCCGGTCTCGACGCAGCGCCCCCGGTCCAGCACGATGATCCGATCGGCGTCGACCACGGTGCTCAGGCGGTGTGCGATCACGAAGGTGGTGCGGCGTGCGAACAACTGGCGCAGCGACTGTTGAATCAGTTGTTCGCTCTCCGTGTCGAGGTTGCTGGTGGCTTCGTCCAGGATCAGGATCTGAGGGTCCGCGAGCAGGGCACGGGCGATGGACAGGCGCTGGCGTTGGCCGCCCGAGAGCTTGACCCCGCGTTCCCCAATCACGCTGTCGTAGCCCTCGGGCAAGCGTTCGATGAACTCGTGCGCATTGGCCTTTTGGGCGGCCCCTTTGATCTGCTCCCGGGTGGCGTGCCGGGCGCCGTAGGCGATGTTGTCCGCCACCGTACCATCGAACAAAAATACGTCCTGTGCCACGATGCCGAGCAGGCCTCGGTAGCTGCGCAGCTGAAGGTCTCGCAGATCGATGCCATTGACCCGAATGCTGCCTGCGGTCGGATCGCGAAAGCGCGCGATCAGGTCGGTCAGGGTCGTCTTGCCCGCGCCGCTGGCACCGACCAGCGCGATCACGCTGCCGCCCGGCACCGACAGCGAAAAATCGACGATCACCGGAATGCCCGGCTGATACGCGAAGTTCACTCGATCGAAGCACAGCTCGGTCACCTCACGCGGAGCCGGCAGGGCGCTCGGCGCATCCGGCAACTCCGCCGGCTTGTCCAACACTTCACAGACGCGGTCGAGCGCGGCCAGCCCGCGCTGGGTTCCGCTGATCGAGTTGGCGAGCTGCAAGATGGGATCGAAGACGCGCCAGATGTACGCCTGAAAGGCAACGAGCAGGCCCACGCTCGTCTTACCCTGGATCACCAGGTAGCCGCCGAAGGCGACGATGACCAGCTGGGCCAAGGGCAAGAGCAGCTCCCAGATGCTGGCCATGCCGCGCTGGACCCGATTGGCCAGCAGCTGCTTGCGGATCACCGTGTGATGCCCGACGGTATAGGCGAGCTCTTCCAGCTTCTCCCGGCGAAAGCTGCGCACCACGCGCACGCCGCTCAGGCCCTCGCTCACCCGCCCGTCGATCAGCTGCCGATCTTGAGCCAGTGAGCGCCAGATGGGCCGCAGCCGACCTGAATAGCGTAGCTGCAGGATCAATACGGGCGGCACTACCAGCAGCAGGGCAGCGGCCATCGCCGCGTTCAGGGTGAAGATGATGCTGACCGTGGCCACCAGGCGCAGCCCCGCGAGCAGGGGGCTGAGCAGAGCTTGCTGCAAGAGACCGGCCGTGCTGTCCACGTCGGTGGAGAGACGCGAGAGGATACCGCCGGTGGTCATCTCGCTGAGCTCGGTGAGGGGCAGGCGCAGGATGCGCTGAAACAGCCGCTGCCGCAGCTCGAAGGAAAAGCGAGAGTTCGACAGCTGCAGGCGCCAGCTCCGCACCCAGTTGAGCGCCGTGCCGAGGCCGAAGAGCAGCACCATGACCAGGGCCACCTCGGCGATCATGGTCACCTTCTCGGACGGGCTACGCTCGGGGTTCAGGATCACCCGATCGATCAGGTAGGCGGATGCGAGCGGCCAGACCATGTCGATGCCGATGCCCACGAGCGACAAGACCAGCACTTGCCCGAGCGCCCAGCCGTGGGGGCGCACCCACTCGGCGTAGCGCCGCGGCAGCGCACGCTCCAGCTGTTGGAGAGGACGATCGAGGCTGCGGCGCAGCGACCCTGGTGGCTTGCCGGGGAGCGCTCGAAATTGCGCGAACCGCTGCCCTGAGCTGGCGCTATGCTGGCGCACGGCACTTCATACGCCGCGCCCCGACGTCCGGCAAACGTGTTCCGAGTTCGGAGGGCCCAGGTTCCAGTCCAGAGCCCGTCTCGTGACCTTCCAGCTCGACGTAGGCAAGTGTGCTACCCGGCGGGCGCCGGGGTGGGGGCAGGGTCTGTCGCTCGCTGGCGTAGAAATTCCGCCAGCCAGAGCGCGTGTGTCAGGCGCCTCGCGAGCCGGCTCTCCAACGGTAGGCTACTGGTGGGCGGTGGACTCGGTTCGCCGCTGGGGGCCAGGGCTTCGCGCACCACGATCTGTTCGAGCGAGCCGCGGAAGCGCTTGAGGTTGTAATACGCGGCCTTGAGCGCGACGCCGTCGCGCTGCTGGCCGGAGGCGTGGTCGAGCAGGCGCAGCGTGCCCGTGTTCCACGCGGCGATGCGGTCGCCCGGGCGCAGATACGCGGCCCAGTCGTCCCGGAAGCCCTCCGGGCTGACGCTCTGCTGCAGCAGCGCTTCGCTGGCCGGGCGGAGCCCAGGGCTGTCGGGTCGGGAGAGCAACCGACTGAAGCCCTCGCCCGTGGAGGGGCGCCAGGCCGCACAAGCGAGCAGGCTGCGCTTCTTGGGCGCCGCCGCGTCCAAGCACGACTCCGCGTACACCACCACGAGCGAGTCGTACGCCTCGACGAAGGCCCGGGGAATGGCGCGGCTCGCCGCGGGCCGCTGCCGTTTCCTGCTCCGGCCGAGCAGGCGCGACGCGCCGTTCTCTCCCGGCGTCGCCATCAGGTCGATCTGCCGCTGTTGCATGCGGCCGAACGCTTCCAGCAACTCGGATAGGCCGCGCGTCTCTGGCTCGAGGGCGCGCAAGGCATAGACGATGGCCTCGACGGTCGACAGGCAGTGCTTCGCGGGCTGCCGGCGCAGCTGGAAGGTGCTGCGCAAGCCCTCGGGCAAGGTCACGTGCGGCAGGGCATGCAGCGCGGGAATGTCTCGATACAGGGTGCGCGCCTGGTGCCAGGTGCCGTCGATGACGATCAGCCGCTCCGGGCGCTCGGCAGGGGATAGAGTGGTGACGTCGCGCGCCAGCGCGTGCGGGTACAGGAGCGCCGAGCCCGCGAGCGGACCGAGCGGGCTCGCGTCGCGCCGCAGGCAGCCGGCAAAATCGACCAAGACCTCGCTCTTTTGCAGCCCGAGCGACGTGAGGCGTGCCGTGCCGAAGGGGTGGGTGCGCTCGCGCGGATGTTGCAGGATCAAGACGGGAGTGCGGTTGTCGACGGATGGGATGTCCGGGCACAGGCACAGCTCGAGCGGGCGAAAGCAGCGATAACAGGTGTCACGCGTGGGCGAGATCGACACGAGGCTGATCTAGCGTGCATTTCTCGCCGCCTGGTCTGGTTTGCGCGAGACCGAAGCGAATTTCGGTGCCCATGAAGAGCGGGCTCCGGGCCCCGCGGGAGAGCAGTCGGCCCGGGCGCGCGCAGACAGACGTCTGTCTGTCGAGCACGCCCGGGGTGAAGATGCCCGAAAGGCGCGAGAGATCGCGCAAACCAGAAAAAACCTTGCAGTCATGGGCTGATTGGCCTTTCTCTCGGCAGGTGCCCTGCCCAGATGTGCGCGATCGCCGTCTCGTTCCGGTACTCCTGGCCTTCTCCGTGGCCACCTGGCTCGCGCGGCCTGCTGCCGCTGCCGACGCACCCGCGGCCGCGGCGCCCCCCGCCGCCGCCCCGCCGCCACCTGCTCCCGCCCTGCCGCCACCTGCTCTCGAGGCCGTCGCGCCGAGCCCGGTCGCGGACGAGCTGGAGCTCGCCCCCGTCCCCGCTCCGAGCCCCGCCGCTGAAGAGGCCCCTTCGGGCGCAGACGATCCGGGCCCTGACGAGCTCTCCGTTGCCGGTGTGCGCTTCGAACCCGAGGCCCGGCTGATCAGCGGCTTCGAGTACGAGCGCTCCCGCCCGGAGGGCGCGCAGACGCGCGCGGGCGAGAAGGAGTACGGCTTCGAGCTCAAACAGGCGCGCCTCGGCCTCAGCGCGGAGAAGGGGTCGTTTCGCCTGCACCTGAGCTTCGACCTCGCCGACGCGCTCAGCCCCGAGCTGGGCACGTCCTACGATTCACCTGCGTACCTGCGCACGGCGACGCTCGAGTATCGTCCGTTGCGAGCGCTGCGGCTCAGCGTCGGGCGCTTCAAGCGTCCGTTTTCCGCGATCGAGCTGGAGAGTGCCATCGATCTGCCGGTGCTCGATCGCGGTCTCTGGAACGAGCTCGCCGTCGAGGACAACCAGTGGGGCGATCGAGCCGTCGGCGTGATGGCATCCGGGCGCATCAAGTTTCAGAAGCTGCGCTGGCAGGTGAGTCTGACCAATCCCAGCTGGTCCTCCTCGCTCGACAGCCAGGGGGTGGATGTGCTCGGGCGAGTGCGGCTCTCGCTCGTGAAGGGCCTCAACCTGGGCCTCAACGGCGGCTACAAGTATCTGGTTTTTGCCGGTCAGACTCAGGCTACCCACAACTATGGGGTCGGCGCCGATCTGAGCCTGAGCCTCGGCCAGGCGCACGTGCTGCTCGAGGGCAGCCTGGTCGATCTGCCGTTCGAAACCGACCGTCCGCGCGGCTTTGGTACGCTCCTGCTCCTCGACTATGTGTTCGCGCTGAGCTCGGATTGGGCGCTGCAGCCGATGCTGTTCGCCGAGCTCGCGGACGCCAATGCCAAGGTGTCCGGGACCGAAAGCGTGCGCCTGGCGCTGGGCGTGAATCTGCTCGCGTCTGAGCACTTTCGGCTCATGCCGCAGCTCGCGCTGGTGCGCGCGCTCGGCGACCCGAGCCAGGCAAACCCCTGGCTCGAGAGCGAGACGTACAGCCTAATTTTCTCGCTGGCGCTGTAGCTCCCCGGGCTCTCTCTGGCTCAGCTCTACCCCGAAGGGCAGCGCCTTCCAGCTGAGCGTGAAGGAGGTGCCGTGACCGGGCCTGGATACGAGGGCGATCGTTCCGCCCGACGCTTCCATGATGCCGTGGACGAGCGCTAGCCCGAGGCCGGTCCCCTGGCTGCGCGGCTTGGTGGTAAAGAACGGCTCGAACGCCGAGAGGCGAGTGGCGTCGTCCATACCGTGGCCGGTGTCCGTCACGCACAGCTCGACCCGATCGGTATCCTCGTGCAGCCGGCAGCTCATGCGCAACAGGCCGCCGTCGGGCATGGCGTCGCGCGCGTTCAGCGCGAGATTCAACAGGACCTGTTCGATCTGCGCCGGGTCCGCGTAGATGAACGCGGGCTCGGGAGCGTCGATTTCGAGCGCGATGCGGCCGCCGATCAGCTGGCGCAGGAGCCTCGGCATTTCGTTCACCGCACGGGTCAGATCCATGCTGCGGGGCTGGGTCATGCCCTTGCGCGCGAACGCCAGGAGGTGCCCGGTGAGCCCCGCCGCTCGCTGGCGCAGCCCGATCAGACTGTCGGCGATCTCGCGCACCAGGGCGTCATCATGGCGTGCCAGGGCCTCGCCGTAGCCCCCCACCGCCATCAGCAGATTGTTGAAATCATGGGCTACCCCGCCCGCGAGTTTGCCCAGTGCCTCCAGCTTTTGAGCGTGCTGGAGTTGGCGCTGCAGGGACTGGGTGCGCTCTTCGGCGAGCTTGCGTGAGGTCAGGTCGCGCAGCACCACCAGCATGTCTCGGGAACCGTCGGCCCGCGTCACGCTGCGCGAGACGCCCTCCAGGGGCACCGGCCGCTCGGCGCCGCGGCTCGCCGGGAAGGCCAGCAGCTCCCTCGGCTCCGGTTGGAGCGAGCTGACGTCGACCGCGTCGCGTGGCGCGGACGCCATGCCACCCTCGAGCAGCCCCAGCGCGCCAAAGTGCATGCCGAGCAGGTCCCCACGAGGCCGTTCGAAGAGCGCCTCGGCGCTCGGATTGCAGTCGTCGATCGTGCCCTGCTGGTTCACTGCCAGGATGGCGTCGGGCGCGCCATCGATCAACTCTCGCACGCGCCGCGCATCTCGTTCTGCATTGCGGAGTACCCCGTCCAGCGTGCTCATGAGCAAGCCGAGCAGCAATGCTACCGCCAGCGCAGAGCCCACGAGCGCGAACAGGAAGATCAGATCGCCGGCCCCCAGCCCCGGCCCCACGCCGAGGTAGGGCCCGAGCAGCACGAACCCCGGTATGCTGAGCAGTGAAGAGAGCGCGACGACGTGGCCCGCTCGGACTCCAAAACACAGAATGACGACCGTGAGCACGATCTGAAAGACGCCGCCGACCGCGGCGCGCGCCCCCTGCATCATCAGGGAGATGTGCATTTCCATCCAGACGGCGGCCACCACCAGCCGAGCCGCGGCCTGGAGCCGACCTTTGCGCTCGAGCCAGGCGGCCACCAACCCTGCGCCCACCACGTAGAGTTCACGCGGATGCGCTTGTTCCTCCCAGACCTGGTCCATCTGGATGCTGACGAAGGCGATCGCGTACCCGACCACCGTCGCCACGATGGCGGCACGCACCCAGTTGCGGTAGTCGCGCGGGGCGTGAATGGATAGACGCCGAAACGTCAGCTGGGATGCGGAGTCGGAGTCGGCTGCCGCCACGTCGAGAAACCTCTTCAGCGCTTCGGGGAATGCACGAGCTTCAGGGAATGAAGTAGTCGGTCAGGAGCTCAGCCTTGCCGGTGTCGAGGTTGAGCTCGCGCACCTTGCCTACGCCGCGCGCGAACCAGAACATCTTGGTTTGCGCATCGGACAGGTCCACCCCGTCCTCCTCGGCCTCCCAGTCCTTCGTGCGTTGGATCTGGATGCAGTCAAACGTGCCCGCTGCGGTCGGCACTTCCGCGGATAGCGACACGATTTCAAAGGTATGTCGGCGCGCTTCGGGCGGCCTCGGCGCCTCCCCGGGCGGCGTTTCGATGCGCTGGTATTCGGGCGTTTCCCGGAAGCCCACGGGCTTCAGCGCCCAATTTTCGTCGAAACGAGTGAAGCCGACCCCATACTCGACGCTGGAGTCGAGCGTGGGCTCGCCGTCGGCGGCCACGAGATACTCCTGCTTGGTCACGCGCAGCACCCGCCCATCGCGTTCCACCACGACGGAATCGGAGCGCAGATCATCCTTCGGATTGGGCGAGTCCGTCATCAAAAAGGCGGCCGAGCCGTCGACAGCGGTGGCCGTCATGGTCACGCGCTCTTTCCAGTCGTCATGTTGATAGTCCCACCAGGCCCCATCCGCCAGCGGATGGTACGCTGAGAGCTCGGACGGCGTCGCTGGAGACTCCTGGTTACAGGCCAGCGCACCCGCTCCGCTAGCCAGCACCGCGCCGGCGAGCACGGTACTACCAGCCATCCACGCTCGAACGAGCGACACGCGAGAGAAGTGTTTCATTCAAAGGTCCACGGCCTGTTGCCCGATGATGAGGCTAACCTTGTTGTTGTCGTTGCAGGAGCGCACGGCCTCCAGGAGGGCCGAAGGCGTCGTCGACTTTTTCAGTACCACTGATAGCACGACCTCCTGCAGGATGCCCGCGCGCACCGTTTCCACCGAGATGACCCGGTGCTGCTCCAGGTGGGCGCGGAACGGGTCCTCGAAGGCGCGCTCATAGTCTCGGTCCACCGGGAACTGCACGCGCAGGATGCGCTCGGTGATTTCCTTGGCGAAGAGGTTGAAACGGGTGAGCGCGATCATGAAGGCGGAGAGGGTGGCGGTAGCAAAGATGGCCAGCAGGTAAAACCGCGTTCCGACCGCCATCCCCAGCGCCATGGCCAGAAAGATGAAGCCCACGTCGCGGGTCTCCTTTACGGCGTTCCGAAAGCGGATGATCGACAGGGCTCCGACCAGCGCAAACGCCCGAGCCACGTTGGAGCCGATGATCAGCATGATCAGCGCCACCACCGTGCCCATCAAGACCAGCGTGTGTACGTACTGCTGGGAGTACGACACGCCCTGGTGCGTCGCTCGATAGACCCAGCCGATCACCAGCGACAGGGCAAAGCTGAGACAAAGCGCGGTGGCGACATCGAAGAAGCTGATGCTCGAGGTCAGATGGCCGGTGCGCTCGAGCTCTTTGAGAAGTTCATCCATGGCGTGGCTCTGAGAGGGGGGACTCCGGCGGCTCCGGGTTTGCCGAGAGGGCGCTGGCGGGAGGCAGTGGGAAGGGCAGGCGTGGACGCAGGGCGAGAGGCATTACCCCGAAACCTCGGATCCGGGCGACGCTCGTGCAATATTTGCTGATGCGCCCGAGGTGGCAGCGGTGGCGTGCGAGCATCGACGCCACCCACTGTGGGACTCGCTCATCGGCCTTCACCTCCATGACGCACCAGTCCTCCGGGACGATCAAGCGGTTGATGGCGGATTCGTTGACCTGGAGCGCATGCATGCGCGCCGAGATATGCGTATCGAACGTCACGCGCAGCCCGGCGTTTTCGTGGTGCCCCTCGAAGGCGCGCCGCTGGTACGCGGTGATCGCGGTGGGCTGGAGCGCGAGCGAGTGACGCAGGAACATCACCTCCTGGGCCACCTGGCTGTCGAGCGCATCCAGCCCGGCGAGGTCGAACTCACCCTGGCAGAGCGCTTCGGCGCGGGCGAGCGGCAGAGAGAGGCGCCGCTTCTGCACGGTCTTGTTGATGCGCTGCTTGATCTCCACCGCGGCGGTCTCCACCTGGCGGATGTCCTGCCCGGGGTAGATGCGGAGCCGCACCTTGCGCCGGTATTTGAGGCCTTCGATCTTGGCCCAGAAGCATTCGTGGTCGGGGCTGTCGTAGTACAGGCTGACCACGGGGTAGCCCCCGGCCGTCTCGTGGGGATCGGGTGAAATGTGCTCCTGGAGCTCGTCCAGCAGGCGCGCGCTCTGCGCCAGAGGCAGGATATACTTGAGCTCGAAACGGTTGAAGCGGCGAATCACTGGCTTGCCTCCGTCTCGTCGTCTTCTTCGCTCGTGGCGGCGGCCTCGGGGGGATCGAAGGTCACGCGCACGCCGAGCGACGAAGGATCCGCTCGCAGCCCCGTCCCCTCGAGCCTCAGTGTCAGCAACTCTGGCTCGGCGGGGGGCGGCGGCAGGTCCAGGCTGAGCACACCGCGCGCCTGTACCTGCCGCTCTTGCTGCCAGCCCGGGCCTTCGAGCAGCAGCCGATAGGGCAGGTGTTGCGGGGGGGTCTGCACGTCGAGCAGGAGGCGCTGGTTGGGCTGGGCGCGGGGCGTGCGGACGATGCTCACGACCGGCGTGTCGATCCAGCCATCACGGTTGGCACTGATGATGCCGACCTGCCCGGACGGCAGGAGCGCCTCGCCGAGCGCCGGATGACGAATCAGAGCGGAGGCCAGCAACTCGCGATCTCGGGGTTCGAGCGCATAGAGACGGCCCGTCTTGAGCTCGTGGTGCATCTGCCAGACGCGATCGAGCGGAGGGGTGCCGATCCCCCAGGCGAAAAACGCCAGGCACAGCGAGTACGTGAGCACCATCAGGCAGAAGCCGAGGCTCGGCCGGCGCAGCATCACCGGATCGCCTGCGCCTTCTGGTCCGTGATCCAGGCGGGCAGTTGTTGCCAGTCGGACAGCTCCAGCACGTCGTCCAGCATGTGGTCCAAGGTACCCCGCCGAGGTAGGTCGAGCAGCACGCGCCCCTGGTCCAGCGTGTCCCGCTCGCGATCGTCGCGCTTGACCGACTCCGCGCTGGATTCCGCGACAAACAGGACGTTGGCGGTGACCTCGCTCGGGCCAGCGTAGCGGACCGTGCGCTGGTACGTGCGGACGCCGGTGGCGTTGCGAAACAAGACGCTCCCCGAGAGCGCGACGCGCGCTGCGTTCTTGGCCAGCACTCCCACCTGGGCCTCGGCGATCAGCGTGTTCTGGACGTCCACCTGGCTCTCCTCGCCGCAAGAAATGCCGTTGCCGGCAGCCCCCAGGATCACAGAATCGCCGATCTCGACGCGGCCGCCCATCACGTCGAGCCCATCGTCACCCGGGCCCACGATGCGCAGCGAGCGCAGCCGGACCTGGGAGTACTCGAGATCCACCGCATCGGCCAGGCCCCCTCGAAAGGAGCTGTCCCGGATCTCCCCATCACTTACGTACGCGAAATGCACGGTGTCGTGTTTGGAGGCGTGAGGGCCAAAATGACAATCTTCGATCAGGATCTCGCGGGTGTCGTGGACGTCGAGCAGCGCCGGATACTCCACGGAGCGAAAGCTGGGCTGCGTGCCGCCCTGGATGGTGACGCCGTGCAGCTCCGACCCGCGCGTGGCCGGCCCCTGGATCGCGATGCCTCCCCAGTCGTGCTCGCCCAGCGCGGAGACCCGGATCGGATCCTGCCGTTGGCCCGCAAAATGAACTGGCCCGAGAAACACCAGCGAGGCTCCCGGCCCCATGCGCAAGTCCGTCCCCGGACGCACCGTCACGCTCTGGTTGGGCTCGAAGATGCGCGTCGTCTCCACGTGCACCTCCCCGGGGCCGAGCGTGATCAGGGTGGGCTGAGGAACCGCGAGCTGCCAGGGGTGTGGCGCGGCCTCCCCCGGTCGGAGTGCGGGGACGTCGTCCGGTCCGAGGCGCCGCGCCGGCAGCCGGGTCAGCACGTCTGCGGTTGCCGGACGACTGACGACCCGCGCGTCGGTGGCCAGCTGCCGGCCGCGCGCCACCACGCGCAGCGGCGCGCAATTGCTGACCAGCTCGAGCGGGTAGTCGATCGGCAGGTGCTCCGCGCGCACCGTGCCGCGCCGCGGACTCGGGTTGGCGCGCGCGATGATGCTCACGCTGGGATAGAGCAAGAGTTCGCTCGTCAGTTCCAGCTGCCCGGCCTTGCCCCGGCTCGGGACCTCGACCCCGGCTTTCCACAGCCGGCTGCGGGGGCGCTGGCAGTCCGGGCCAAAGCTCACTTCGAGCTCGTTCAAGGCGACCCCCGCGTGGCCGTCGATGAGCAGTACGAGCGGCGTCGAGAACTCGTCCGGGGTGCCGCGAGGCGCGCTGCCTCCGACCTGCAAATAGAGCGGATTTCGCTCCAGCTCGCTGACCAGCTGGGCATGCCGGTGGCTGTACGTCATGAACTCCGACTCGACCACGAGGGCGAGCCGGCGCGTGGTGTTCGGGCGCACCATGCGTCGATGAAAGGCATCGATGCGTGGCAGTTGACGGTAGGCGTCCCAGTACGGATCCGACGATAGCTCGGGCCCGAGGCGAGCGAGCAAGCGTGTGGCGCGGGACATCAGCGCCGAGGGAGTGCCCGGCCCGGTCAAAAATTCATACAGGCGCCGGTCGCGCAGGCTCAGATACCCGGGGGTCATCTCCAGCCGGAGCAGCACGGGGCTCTCCACCAGGTTGAACAACGGATCGTCGCGAAAGCCTCGGAACTGCCCGGCGAGCGGCTCCCAGCGGCCGCGGTACGGGTCGAAATAGTAGTGGTGGTTCTCGCGAAAGTCGCGCTGATCCCCGCCAAACGCGACGTCGAGGGCGTCGAGCTGGGCGAACGAACCGAGGTCGAGCTCGTGCGCCGCAAAGTCGTCAAACTCGCGGTTGGTGCCGGCGCGCACCCGGTCGAGGAAGCGCTCGAGATCGGCCCGGTTCCCCTCGTCTGCCTCCGAGTCGGTGCGCGAGGCCACCTTGGTCCAGAATTGACTCTTGGACCAGAGCTCGTCCGCGCTCGCCGAGGCGGGCAGCTCGCTCGAGTAGATGCTGCCCGGCATGCGCCGGGCGTTGCGCAGGAGGCTCTCGTCGGCGGCTGTTTCGTAGTGCAGGACGCCGAAGTCCTTGGCGTTGATCTTGAGCCGAACGAAATCCGAGACCGGGGTCAAGAGCCCGGCGTCGCGCGCCAGGTCCAGGATCAACTGCTCGCCGATCACCATCGGCGTAGGATCGTTGATCAGGTTGAAGACGCGATGGCCCTCGATCAGGTCGCCCTTGTCGAGCTTGACCTTGAGCGACTTCTGCGCGCCTCCGACGTGCCAGTGGCGGCCGCCACGCAAGCGCACCTTGGCGTCCACGACGCGGTCTTTGTATTCCAGCTTGGCGTCGACGTACGGGCGGTCCCCCTTTTGGGTAGCGCTCTCCTCGAGCGTCGCCGTGGCCTGTCGGGTCAGATGCAATACATAGGTCGCGAGCTCGGAGGGGCTCGGCGGCGGGGAGATCCACATGCGCCGGATGTCTGTCTCCAGCTGATCGTGTAGGGCGATGTGTAGCGTCTCGAGCGCCAGGTCTCCCTTTTGACGCACTGCGCGCCGGTAGCGATCCAACTGGGCGTAGGCGCTCCAGGCGTACCAGAACACCAGCAGCACGCCCGGCAGGCACATCGCGAGACTCGGCAGCAGGCGCGCGCGGTAAAGTCGGCGAAAAACTGAATTTGCCATGCAGGCAGGGCGAGCGGGGAGCCTGGACCAGGAAGCGGAGACCCACCCTCCGGCGGCCCTTATCCCTCGGAGATCGCTCGGAGGCCAGCTTATCCCCGGCGGGCGTCCTTGGCCAGTTGCGCTCGCGCTGGATCCTGCGGCACGGCGGCTGGGGGGTGACCCCGCGGCGCGTTTCTGCGTTGGGGGCCCCGCGACGAGCGAGCTAGAGTAGGCTGGCCTGATGCGGGACTCGAACCCCGGCCCTTCGCCACGCTCTCTCGGGTCGCGGCTCCTCCTCGCGCTCTCGGCAGCACTGGGAGCTGCGTGCGGCAGCAGTTCGCCCCCGGCGCCGTGGGCATGTCAGATCGCGCCCGGCGACGCACCGGACGCGGTCACGCAGATCGGTTGCCAGGAGGACTTTGTGGCGCTCGCTTCCGAGCCGCTCGCTCCCTCGATTCCGGGGGCGAGATCGGTCAAGACGTCGATCGATCGCGAAGCGGACTTTGCGTTGCAGTTCCAGAATAGCGTTCGCTTTCCCATCCACTGGGATTTCTTGTCGGCGAACCGCTCGGCGGGGCAGGGCTTGCCGCGCGTGCCCGTGCTCGATCAGTTCAATCGTTCGGAGTACTACTCTCCGTCGCGCCGCTTTCTGCTCGGAGCGCTGACGCACTACGAGGGCCCGGACAAGTGGGCCTACGAGATCACGCCCTACGACACCGCCGATGCGGAGATGATCCGCACGGCGTATGAGCAGATCCGGCGCAGCACCTTTCTCGGGCGAGAGCTGTACTTTCATCCGACGTCGCTCAACGTGGAGAGCGCCGCCGAGGCGCTGCCGAAGAGCGTGAAGCTCCTGACCACGGACGAGCTGTTTGCCGGCATTGACTACCAGGCGCTCAATCTCGGCGAGAGCATCGGCCGGCTGCGCTTCGTGCCGGCAGCGGAGCTGGAGCAGAGCTATGTGACGTACCGGGACATCGTCGTGCTCGATCACGTGCCGAACGATATCTCGGTCACACAGGGCATCGTCACCGCGGAGTTTCAGACGCCGCTGTCCCACATCAACGTGCTCTCGCAGAATCGCGGCACCCCGAACATGGCACTGCGCGGCGCCATGGAAGATCCGGTGCTGCGCGGGCTCGAGGGGCAATGGGTCCGCCTGCGCGTGGAGGCATCACGCTACAGCCTCGAGCCCGTCTCGCAGGAAGACGCGGACGCCTGGTGGGAAGAGCATCGGCCGAAGCAGGTTCAGGTCCCCGGCATCGACGAGAGCATCACCGAGCTCTACGACGTCGGGCGCATCGTGCCGGAATCTACGGCGCCCGGCGAGCTCTTGGCCGCCATCAAGCAAGGCACGCGCGCCTTCGGTGGCAAGGCTGCGAACTACTCGGTGCTGTCGCGGGTGCCGGGCGTTGCCGTCCCCAAGGCCTTTGCCGTCCCCGTGCACTATTACAAGCAGTTCATGCAGGAGCACGGCCTGGACGAGCGTGTGCGCGGCTGGCTTGCCGACGATGCCTTCATCAACGATCCCCCCGAGCGCGATCGGCGGCTTGCCTCGCTGCGGGCGGAGATGCAAACACTGCCGTTGAACGCGGATTTCGAACGCTTGCTGAGCGACAAGTTGACGAGCGAGTACGCGGGTGTGCGCATGCGCTTTCGCTCCAGCACCAACGCCGAGGACCTCGACGGCTTCACGGGTGCGGGCCTGTACACATCCAAGAGCGGCGACCTCGGCGACCCCGACAGCACGGTGGCGGATGCCGTGCGCGAGGTCTGGGCGAGCGTGTGGTTCTTCCGGGCTTTCGAGGAGCGGAGCTATCGGAGCATTGACCACGAGGCGGTGGCGATGGCGCTGCTCGTGCATCGGTCCTTTCCCGATGAGGAAGCCAACGGCGTGGCCCTGACCAATAACCCGTTCGATCCCAAGGGGCTGGACCCGGCATTTTACGTCAACGTGCAGGTCAAGGGGGTCTCGGTGGTGCAGCCCGCGCCGGGGATCACCAGTGAAGAATTTCTGTACTACTACGATCTCGAGAACCAACCGGTGAGCTATCTGACCCAGTCGAGCCTGGTCGGGCAGGGCCAACACGTGCTCGACCTCGGCCAGGTACAGGAGCTGGGCCGCGCGCTGGATGCGATTCAGACGTTCTTTACCCCGGCGTATTCGACCCGTTCCGGAGCAGCCGGGCCGGCCGCGGCAGGCGGCTGGTGGGCGATGGACGTGGAGTTCAAGTTCGACGCGGAAGCGAACGAAGTCCCAACCTTGTTCGTCAAGCAAGCTCGCCCATTCGGGCGCTGACGCAGGCCTCCGTGGCCGCTCTTGCGCCAGGCCCGGGTATCGGCCTTGCGCGACGCTCTGCACGGCGGATATATGGGTAGGATGGCGCGATCTCTCCGCTGCTCACTCGCTGCCACCGGGGCTTGGCTGGCGATCTCGGGCTGCGGCTCCGAGGAGCCCCCGCTGGACACGGGCGTCGGGCAGCTGGGTGGGCCCCCCGCCAGCGAGTTGCCCTATGAGCCTTGCGCCGCCGACGAGCGCGTGGGCCAATTTACGATCGAGCTCGCGGAGCGCTACACGAGGGTGGGCGGGCAGGTCTATGACGGGGTGGTCCCGGGAGACGTGCCCATCGAGCTAGCGGCGGAAGGTGAGTGCCGGTTGTTCTCGTCCCGCCCGCCGCAATGCAATCCGCTCTGCATGCCCAGCCTCGAGGTGTGCGATCTCGACAACACCTGCCGCCCGCGGCCGATCGCCCGCGACCTCGGCGCGGTCACCGTGCGAGGCTTGCTCGCGCCCGTGCAGATGCGGGCGAACGACGTGACCAGGGGCTATTCCAACCCCCCCGCGCCACGTTTGCCACAACCCGGCTTCCAGCCGGGGGCGGATCTACGGCTCTCCAGCTCGGGTGGGGAATACGCGCCGATCCAGCTGCGAGGGTGGGGCGTGTCCCTGCTCCTGGGGGTGAACAATCCGGTGCTCGTGCGTGCCGGGCAACCGGTGCTGGTCACGTGGCAGGCTCCAGAAATCGCGGGGCCGGCGCACGTCCACATCAATCTCAACATCAATCATCATGGCTCGAACAGCGAATGGATCGAGTGTGACGTGCTGGACGCGGGCAGCGCGATGATCCCGTCGGGGTTGGTCGATGCGTTGCTGGCGCTCGGCCAAACGGGGTTTCCGACGCTCACCGCGACGCGCCGCACCGCCAGCTCGGTCCTGATCGAGCCGGGCTGCGTAGAGCTGCTGGTCAGCTCGGAGGTTACGAGCGACGTGAGCCTCGATGACTTCACGTCATGCAGTGATGCATCGGATTGCGCGCCCGGCCAGAGTTGCCGCCCGTCCGAGCTCTACTGTGAGTGAGCGCTCTCTCGGTCAGCGCTACACTGTGACCGCTACCTGGTGACAAGCATTTCGGGACGGCAAGGGGAGGGGAAGTGAGTGACGTCGTCTGAGCTCGAAGCACTCCGCGCACTGGAGCAACTGTCCCAGCAGCTGAGCGTGACCCTGGGCGCCGAAGAACTGCTGCAGCAATTTTCGGAGAGCCTGCGGGCTGCCCTCGGAGCCAGCGGCGTGGAGATCTGGCGTGGGGAAAGCCCGCCGGACCGAGCGGAGGAGCAGAGCCGACGCGCCGCCGCAGAGGCGCGCCGGCTCGGTCGCGCCGTGGCCTACGTGGACGCCTCGGCGCCGCCGAACCGGCGATTTGGCTTGATCACGCCGTGCCGGCGCTCGGGGCCAGCGGCGGAGCTGGCGGTGTTTGCCAGGGCAGTGGCGTTCGGCGAGCGAGAGGTGCTGTTGGCGGGCCTCGGGGCTGCGCTCTTGGAGGCGGCGCTCCATTCCCAGGCCGCTGCCCAGGATTTGCGCGAGAGCCAGGCGCAGTTGCATCAGAGCGAGCGCATGAACTCCATCGGGCAGCTGGCAGGCGGCGTAGCTCACGATTTCAACAATACGCTGATGGCGATCAGTGCTGCAGCCGAGGTGATGTCCGATACCTTGCCGGAGGATCACCAGTGCGCTCCGCACCTGGCGCTGATCATCAACACCAGTCAGCGAGCGGCGCAGCTGACGCAGAAGCTGCTCGCATTTTCGCGCAAGGCGCGGTTAGCCACGCAAATCCTGGATCTGCACGAAGTGCTCGGGGGCGTGCGTGAGTTGCTCACCCATGCGCTCGACCCGCGGATCACGCTACAGATGGCGCTGGCCGATGGCGCTTGCCTGGTGGAGGCGGACCCGACCCAGCTGCAGAATGCTCTGCTCAATATCTGCCTGAATGCCAAGGACGCCATGCCCGACGGCGGCCTGCTGCGGATCTGTACCGAGCGCGTCGACCTGGACAGTGGCACCTCAGCTGGCCACGCGTCGGACGTCAAGCCCGGGCGCTACGTGCGCATCGAAGTGCGCGACAACGGTACGGGGATGGATGCCTCGACGCTGAAGCGCGCGTTTGATCCATTCTTCACCACCAAAGAGCCGGGGCGCGGCACGGGCCTCGGGTTGTCGCTGGTCTTCGGCGCGGTGCGCGAGCATCGCGGCTCGGTGTCGCTCGAGAGCCGAGTCGGGCAGGGCACGAGTTGCGCGATTCTGCTGCCGCTGCTGGAGCGGACGCGCCCCACGTCCGAGGGGGCACGCCCCGGCATGAGGCCCAACACCGGGCGGCGCATCCTGCTCTTGGATGATGAACCGGGGGTGTGCCGGACGGCGGCGCAGTTGCTCCGGCAGTTGGGGCACAACGTGCAGGCGCTGCGCAGCGGCGAGCGAGCCCTCAGTCACTTGCGCACGCACCACAACGGCTACGATCTGATCGTGCTGGACGTGATGATGCCGCATCCCACCGGCGTGGAGGTGTACCAGTCGCTGCTGGACGAGGGCATCATGGTGCCAACGATCTTCGTCTCCGGGTACCACGAGCCGCCCGTGCTGGAGGGCATGCTCGACGCGGCCGGCGTCGTGTTCCTGCAGAAGCCATTTCGCCAGGCCGATCTTGCCGACGCGATCGCTCGCTGCCTGGAATCCTGCGGGCGCACGACGTCGGCGCCGCCGCCGCCGCAGACGTCACCACCCCCGCCGCCGGAGACGTTACCTGGCCCAGGCTAGCGCGGAACGCCGAGCCGTAATTCAAGCGAAAGGGTTGAGGGCACGGACGGTGCCGTAGAGCCGATCGTGCTGGAAATCCTCGGAGTACAGCTGCTCGATCCCGTAGTGCTCCGCATACGCCCAGACGTGCGCATCGAACCAGGAGAGCTGGTAGGCAGCAGCGCCGCGCAAGGCGGTGCGCAGCACGCCCTCGTTCGGGTACAAGACCTCGAACATGGACAGCAATTCTTCCGCCTCACGCCGCGCGTCCGGCGCTGCCAACAGGGGGCCACCGGGGAAGTGGCGGGTGCACGCTGCAACGAACTCGACGATGGCCTGGTGAGGCAAGCGCAGCGAGCCCTTCTGGATCCCGTCGCGCAAGAGCGCTTCTGCCAGGTGCTGTTTGCGTGCGTCCCTTCCGTCGAAGCGATACACGAGCACGTTGGTATCAACGAGGGCGAGCACGCTCGTAGAGTTCCTCGCGGGTCCACCCGCGCTCCGCCGCCGCTGGTGGAGTTGGCGCCCCCGCCTCCCGCTGACGCTGTCGTTCCGTTGCGGCATCAAAGAGTCGCAGCCGCGCGGCAGCGCTACCCGCTCGCTTGCGCGCCTTGGCCGGCACGATGCGCACCGAATCGGCAGCGGGTACCCATTCGAGCTCGTCCCCTGGAGCGATCGAATATTGCTCCGCGATGGCCTTGGGGATCGTCACTTGCAGCTTGGAAGTGACCTTGGACATCTCCTTGTTCTAGCAAGGACGGCATCCTTGTCAAGGCGCCGGCGCGGCTGCGGGAAGCGCCAACCCGGGGTATCGACTATAGGTAGAAGTGCGGTGCGACTGCAGCATCATGGGGCGGCCCTGGCGCGTGACGACATCGAAGCGCAGGTCGAGATGGGGCAGGATGAACCAGTTGATGGTGCTCCAGAGCCCGAGGCGCGTCTCTCCCCGACCGGGCTGATCGCTCGCTGTCTGCAATCCTGCGGGCGCAGCAATTCTGCTCTTGCACGGCCGGACTCCTCCAACGTGAGGCGACACTAGCCCCTCAGCGGATCACGATAGATCTCACTCACGTCGAGGCTGCAGCTGATGGCGGGCAACAGCGCTCGTTCCCCCTCCGACCAGGTCTCTCGAAGCCAGCCCTCCGGGTGGCGCGTCCATACGTCCAATTGATGCTCCGAGTGCGACACGTGCACCACGTGCACCACGGACGGGATGCTCTGATAGTCCGCCAACTTGTCCGTGCGATCGTACTCTGCCGTACTCGGGCTGAGAACTTCCACGAGTACGATGGGGTTGGTGGCTGATAGTTGATCTTCGGGGTCCACCTGCACCTGGCCGCAAATGACGCTGGCGTCCGGGTAGTAGGCGCTGCCCGACGCTGTCACGCGCACGCGGGCATTGGCGTCGAACACCCCGCAACGCTGGCCCCGCAGCTGCGCCCCGAGTAGTTCGATGACGGTTGCCGTGCGCCGGGCGTGTTCGAGCGTGCCGCCAGCCATGGCCAGGATCAGCCCACCAACAAACTCGTGCCGCTCGTGTGCCTCCGCTTCGAACCGCACGTACTCGTGGAACGAGTAGTGGAGGCTGGGAGCCTGAACCGCCATCGAGCCGGAGCCTAGCAGCTTTGCACCCGGCCCACCAGGTTGCCCCGGGATCAGGAGGCAACCGCCCAATTCTTCAGCGGAGAAGCGCAGCGAATCGTCCCTGCACGCGGCGAGCCGTTGTCTTACGTGCGTCCCGTGCGTCGAAGCGATACACGAGCACGTTGGTATCAACGAGGGCTGGCACGCTCGTAGACCTCCTCGCGAGTCCAGCCCCGATCCGGCGCCGATGCCGGGCCTGGCGCTCGAGCCTCCCGCTCCCGGTGTCGCTCCGTGGCAGCATCAAACTACATGAGGCCGCCAATGTGGATCTGGTAGCGACAGGTGACTTGCGATGTTGGGGTTCGTGACCACGGACGTGAGCCGGGAGCCAACTCCGTTCCCGCGAGAGGTTGAGGTCTTGCGGAGTCTGAAGCTCGGCGAGGTCTCAGCGCCGATCGATACGCTGTTTGGCTTTCAGATTCTTGTCCGTACTCCTGAACGGCCGCGAAGGGAGTATGCCATGCGCGCGCTGCGACTGCGCTTTGACCCTTCAGCTGCAGATGGCGATGTGTCCTGGCGAGTCGCCGTTCGACGTGACGCGGAACAGTTGGCAGCGCGAATTGCTGGCAGTGGACGCATGTTCGAGGAGGAGCTTGGGCAGCGGTGCTGTCAGGTCAATGCGAGATGGGAAGAGGGGAGAGGCTATTGGTCGGCGAACGCCGTCCTCGACCAACTCGCCGTCGGAGGAGTGGCAGCCAGACCTGTGGAGTGGGACCTCAGCTTCCTGATCGTGCAGCGGGTAGCGGGGCAACGCCTCGAGCGGCTTACCCCCTGCAGAGTTTGAGCTCTCGCAGCTAGCCCAGCCGGACGTTGGCTATTTTCTCGACTCAGTGCCGCCCGCGATCGCTCGACAATGGCTGCTCCTGGTGGGGGAGCAGTTCAGCTCGGAAGCTGAGCTGCCGGCAGAGCTCAATGCGCGTCTGGCGGAGTTGCACCGGGGTTGGCGCGAGATTGCGGGGACCGCGAACCTGGTGCAGGGGCCATCCCACCTGGATCTGCTTCTTGCAGACGTCGCGCTCGTACTTGGTTCGGAGTGCTATCCGTCCTACTTGAAGGTTATGAATCGCGCGTTCACAGATTGGGCGTTGCATGGTTTCCCGCTCCCGCACGACGTGAACTGAGGTACTGGCCGCCGCTACCCAGCTCCCGCCTCGTCGAGAGCGAGCTGACGCTAGTCGATGGACGATGCCTCGAAAAAGGGCTCGCCTCGATAATCCTGTCGCCTACAGGTAGAAGTGCAGCTGCGACTGTAGCATCGCGGGGCGACCCTGACGGGTGACGAGATCGATGCGCAGGTCGAGGTGGGGCAGCAGGAACCAATTGATGGTGCTCCACAAGCCCAGGCGTGTTTCACCGCGACCGGGGCCCTCTACGATCCGGTCGTCCCCGTCGAGCGGCTCCGCATCCAGCTTGCCGCGGTTGAGCACTTCTCCCGTCAGGGCGAGGTGCAGGCCGCGCAGGGGTTCAAAATCGGTCGTGAGCATGCCCACATAACCGAGCCCGGAGCCCGTGCGCTTCATCGCGTCCATCTCCGCCAGGAAAACGAGCTCCTTCAAGGGCGTGTAGCGCCCGGTGACGCCGTGCGCCTGGCGCAACACGGCCTTCTGGCCCTTCACGACTTCCTCGTTGGTCGTCAGCGGCTCTTTGCGAGCATAGATGACCAAGCTGCTCACGCCGACGGCCAGGTTCGTATCCAGCGAATACTCGATCGAGCCGCTGTAACCCGGAGATAGGTACTGGCTGTCGAGCTGCAGGTTGCCGATCACGCCCATCAGCTCGCCGCGGAGGCGCCCGCTCGAGTACACCACCGATACCCCGTGCTCCTGGTCACTCTCGCGATCCGTCTGCGTCTCGGCGCGGACCCAGAGCGTGTGGTCCGGCGTGCGGACACCGAAGGGCAGGTTGATGCGGCCGAGCCGCGCCATCAAGTCATCGGTGAACTTGTAGCCGAGCCAGTGGTTGCGGGAGACGAGGATGTAGCCTTCATCCTCGATGTTGCCGACCAGCTTGGCCTTGCTCGAGTGTTCGTAGCGGGCGGAGGCTTTGGACAAACCCAGGCTGAGTCCGAGCACGAACCTGTCCGCCGAGACGGCGCCGTACAGGTCCATCTGCATCGGGAACACGCGCGGGTTGTTCGTGTTGAAGTCGTAGATGCCGAGCACGCGAAGGCTGCCGCCCAGGCGCACGTCGTCCGGCTCCTGCACGCCGTACAGGAACATCGCGGCGTTGCTCGGTGACTTGCCGCCGAAGTCGCTGCTGAGCAGCGTTTGCCCGGTGACGCGGCCCATGCCGGTCAAGGTCTCGCCGCCCATCGGATCGATGTGGCAGCCGCCGCATTCGGCGAAACCGTGCCGGATCATCCAGGCGTAGGCGTGGGCGCTGCGCGACAGCGCGCTCGAGGCAAACAGAACGGCGAGGAAGACCAGCGCACGGAGGGGGGTGGTCATCCGGGACTCTCCGAGCTCCCCAGCGACCCCGAGCGGCAGTTTTTCATCGGCCCGGGTTTTGTCGTATCGAGGCCAACCCGTCAAATACGTCGCACGCCCCCCTGCGATCTCAGCCATCGGGCCGGCGGTCGACGGTGCGGAGGCGGTCGCGCTCGGATGAGGCGCCGGGGTTGCGTTTGCGCGGTCTTTCGAACAATCTAGCCTGCATGCCGCGTTGGCTGTCAGTGGTGCTCGTGTTTGTGTGTCCAGCGGTCGTGGTCGCGTGCAACGACGATCTCGTTCAAGAGGTGACCGAGGACGTCTGTTTCTCTGGCAAGCAGTGGATCGGTGGCAGGCGAGGTAGCCCCACGATGTACCCGGGGCGGGATTGCGTGGGCTGCCATATCGAGAACGATGGTCCGCAGCTGATGCTCGGGGGAACGATCTATCCCTACGTGGAAACGGATCTGAGGCAGATTCCTTCACCCGTAACCGGTGAAGCTCCTGCCGTTCAAACGGGGGAAGACTGCTTCGGTGAACCCGACCAGAACATCGTCATTACGGGTGCCGATGGGCAGGTTTTCGACTTGATCACGAATGAGGCTGGAAATTTCTTTGTGGAAGGCAACCCCGAGGATCTCGTCAAGCCGTTTTCTGCAGTTCTCAACTGGACTGCCAAGAATGGCAACAAGCAGACCACTCGGATGGCGGCAACCTTTCCGTCGTACGGTGGCTGTGCGCGTTGCCATTCGGTCGATGCCGAGGCGTATCCTCCTGCCGGGACGCCCCCTGGCTTCGAATATCCACTCGACCAGCGGGTTATCGCGCTGGGCTCAGCGATTGGTATGCCGGGTTATCTGATCCCGCCTCGTACGCCCTGAGAATCTCACGACGACGGGCTACGCTGCGCGCGTCGGCCGATTTCGGAAGACATGCCCGGTTACCACCGCCGAGAGTATTGGCTCGCTCTGCTGCTCCTCGCCTGCCACGGCAACAGCGAAGAAGTCAGCACGGACGTCTGCGTCTCGGGCCGCCGCTGGATCGGCGAGGATAGTCGCGACGAGGAGATGCGGCCGGGCAGCGACTGCCTCGACTGTCATCTGAAGACGGACGGACCGCCATTGGTGGCGGCCGGGACGGTCTACGGCGTCCTCGACAACGCCGAGCAGATCGAGCGCGATTGCTACGGGCTCCCGGGCGTGGAGGTGGAGATCGAGGGCGCCGATGGCCAGCTCTGGACCACGACCACGAACCGGGCCGGCAATTTCTTCTTCGATGGGGAGCCGGCGTGGCTGGCCAAGCCGTACGTTGCTCGCTTTCGGTACACCACCGCCGAGGGCAAGCTGGTCGAGCCGCAGATGGTGCAGACCATGCCCAGCTACGGCGGCTGCGCGCACTGTCACGACGGGCGGGCCGAGGCGACGCCGGAGCTGCTGCCCGGGGATCCGGATTTCGTGCGGCCCGTCAAAGGCCTGTTCGCGCAGTAGGGCCGGAGCCGGGCGCCGCGGCCGCCCAATCGTGGGTCGCGGCCCTGGCGGGCACGAAAACCGCTTGCCTCCCGGCGGGAGGCGGGGGTAGCGACGTGCCATGCTGCAGAGTTGGCGCTGGTTTGGGCCTCGGGATCCGATTTCCCTGACCAAGATCCGGCAGGCGGGTGCGACCGGCATCGTGACGGCGCTGCACGACATTCCCGCTGGCGAGGTCTGGCCCCGCTCGGCCATCGCCGAGCGCAAGGCGCTGATTACGGCGGCGGGGATGCGCTGGAGCGTGGTGGAGAGCCTGCCCGTGCCGAGCGCGGTGCGCCTCGCGGAGCCAGGCTACGAGCGCTTCATCGAGCGCTATCAGGAGTCTCTCGCGAACCTCGGGGAGGAGGGCGTGAAGGCCGTCTGCTACAACTTCATGCCCGTCATCGACTGGACGCGCACGGATCTGGAGTGGCGCGCGCCCGACGGCAGCATCGCGCTGCGCTTCGAGAGTGCCGCCTGGATCGCGTTTGACGTTTTCTTGCTCGAGCGCCCGGGCGCCGAGGCCGAGTATGACGCGGGCCAGCTGGCAGCGGGGCGCCGCTACTTCGAGGCGCTGAGCGCCGCGGGCCGCGAGCAGCTGGTGCGCACGGTGGCGGCGGGGCTGCCCGGCGCCAACGAAAAGGGCTACTCGCTCGAGGGCCTGCGGCAGGAGCTCCTGCGCTGGCAAAACGTGACGCCCGAGGTGCTGCGCGGGCGCCTGATCGCATTTCTGAGGGCGGTCGTGCCGGTGTGCGAGCGCTACGATCTGAGACTCTGCCTGCACCCCGACGATCCGCCGCGCCCGCTGCTCGGCTTGCCGCGCATCGCCAGCTGTCAGATGGATTTTGACGCGCTGTTTGCAGCGGTGCCGAGTCCCGTCAACGGCCTCACCTTGTGTGTCGGCTCGCTCACCGCGGGCCGCCACAACGACGCCTCGGCGCTGGTCCGGCACTTTGCCCCGCGCATCCACTTTGCGCACCTGCGCTCCGTCCTGCTCGAGGAGGACGGTTCCTTCGTCGAGGCGGACCACCTCGCCGGGGATGCCGATCTCGTGGACGTCGGGCGCGTGCTGGTGGCGGAAGAGCGGAGGCGCCGCGCCGCGGGCCTCTCGCACAGCGAGATCGCGATGCGGCCCGATCACGGCCGCGTCCTCGAAGGAGACATCGCCGATCTGCCGGGGTATCCCTGGCTCGGGCGGCTCAAGGCGCTGTCCGAGCTGCGCGGCATGTTGCACGCGATCGAGCAGCTCACTTGAACGCGGCGCGCCGTGCTCCGAGTGGCCCCCGTCGCGGCGGCAGCTCCGCCCGCCGTGGCCCGCCCCCGCCGCGAGGTGCTGGCCACGCTCCGCGCGCCGAGGAAGAGTCCCCCCGGCGCCGAGTGCGGGGTGCCCAGCTGCCGGGCGCCAGTGCTCCGTATCGCCAGGCCAAGCCTCCGCGCCGCGACGGTACGGCTCCGCCCCATGGCGAGCGTGCCGAGCGCCGCGCGCCGCGCGGTCCCGCGGAAGAGCCCGTCCAGGGTCAGCGGCGTCCGCTGTCGCACGTCGGCGGACGCATCGACCGGCTCGAGGGCACGCCCGAGCTCAGTGAAGTCGTGCGGCGCAGCCTCAGCGTGCTGCCCGAGCTCGGCGTGCGCGACCACGTGCACGGCTTTCACAGTTACCCGGCGCGGCTGCATCCCGGCACGGCGGCGCGCCTGATCGAGCTGCTCGCGCCCGATCGCGGCCTGGTCGCCGATCCGTTCTGCGGCTGTGGCACGGTGCTCGTGGAGGCGCGGCGCCTGAACAAGCGCTCGCTCGGTCTCGATCTGAATCCGCTCGCCGTGCGACTCACTCGCTTCAAGGCGCAGCCGATGCCCGAGCAGCAGCGCGCGCAGCTCCTGGAAGGCGCCGAGCGCGTGGCGGAGTGGGCCGAGGAGCGCCGTGCGACGCAGGCCGGACCGACGCGGCGCTACGCGGACGACGAGCGCGCGGAATTCGACGTGCACGTCCTGCTCGAGCTCGACGGGCTCGCGCAGGGCATCCGGCGCGAGCCTGCCGGACCGATCCGACAGGCGCTGCTGCTGGCGCTCTCCTCCATCTTCAGCAAGGTGGCGCGGCAGCCCACCGCGGAGTTCAAGCACAAGCGGCTCGCGAGCGGCTTTGCGATCCGATTTTTCGTCGGCAGGGTGGGGGAGCTCACGCGCCAGCTCAGCGCCTACGAAGCGCTGCTACCCTCGCCGGCTCCGTCGGTGAACTGCCGGGAGGGCGACTCTCGCGAGCTGGCAGCCCTCGGCTGGCGCAACGTGGACCTCTTCATCAGTTCCCCGCCGTACCCGGGCGTGCTCGACTACGCCGACTACCATCGCACGCGCCTGCGCTGGCTCGGCCTCGACGGCGCGAGCCTGGACGAGAAGGAGCTCGGCGCGCGCCGCCACCTGCAAGAGCTCGGCCACGCTGACGCCGCCCAGCGCTGGGAGCAGGACTTCACGCGCGTGCTCGACGGCATGCGCGGCGCGCTGTCGGCAAACGGAAAGGTGGCGCTGATCCTGGCGGACTCGATGCTATCCGGAGAGCCGTACCCCGCCGACGAGGTGGTACTGCGCTGTGGCGCAGCCGCGGGCCTCCGGCTGTTGGCCCGCGGTAGCCAGCGGCGCCCCCATTTTCATCCGGACAGCGCCAAGGCCTTCGGTCGCCGCCCGCGCTACGAGCACCTATTGCTGCTCGGGGCCCGCTGAGCGCGGGCCAACAGCCGTGTCCGAGGGCGCCGCCTCGAAAACGTGGCCAGACCGCGCTAGCCGTTCGAGTATTTCTGCGCGAAATACTTGAGGTGCAAGGTGATCTGCTCGGCGGAGGTAAACTCCAGCCCGAAGTGCTCGCGGATCTTGGATAGGTCGAACAGGCAGGGCGCCCCCGGTTCCCCCTCCGTGACGACCTTGCTCTTGGAGCCCGTCAGGCGAATCGCCTCTTCGGCGATGGCCTGCCAGGTCACAAACGGCGTGGCGAGGCCGAAGTAGACCTCGCGCGAGCGCGTGGAATCGAGCACCGCCTCGTACAGGCGCGCCAGATCGCCGGCCCAAGCGAACTGCGTGCCGTCGCCCTTTTTTACCCGTATTTCGCGCCCGGCGAGGGCAGATTTGACGATCTCGTTGAAGCGCTGGTCGGGCTGCGTGGGCGCGCCCTCCGCTACTGGATTGCCGAAGGTATAGCCCGGGCGAATCACGTTGCAGCGCATGGAGGTCTTGGCACCCACCGCCAACACGTAGGCCTCGGAGGCGGCTTTCGTGGCACCGTAGTAGTCGCTCGGGCGCGTCGGGTCCGCCTCACTCATACGCGACCAGAAGCCGCCGAGCGCGGCGGTCGACGAGGTGTAGATGAAGTGCTTGACCCCGGCGCGCACGCTCGCTTCGAGCAAGCTCACGGTCGCGCGCGTGTCCTTTTCCAGCATGGCCACGGGCGTGTCGCCCCAACCGAGTGCCACGTGCACACAGGCGTCACAGCCCTCCAGGTGTTGGGCGATCAGCTGGTCGTCGTAGAGCGTGGCGTGCAGGCGTTGCACGCGCGGGTGACTGGAGAGGGAAGGGGTCTTGTCGAGGCTTCTCGCCAGCACGACCAGGTCGTGGCCGGCGTTGAGCAGCCGGTAGGCGACGTGCGAGCCGATGAAACCCGTCGCGCCGGTCAGGAAGATTCGCATGGTCGCCGCCTTGTAGCGAGCCGCCGGTCGCGGGTGCAAGGCCCCCTGGAGCAGCCGCTCCGCGGGCGCTTTTCTGCCCGCTGTCCGCCGGGGCCCGGGCGCTCCCCGTCTCGGGCTCAATCGCTGCGCAAGCCCGCGGAAAGACGCCACCCTGGCGGGATGGCCTCTTAGGGCAGAGAGCGGCCGAGCCGTACCCGCAAGAGGGAGGAGCACGCGCCGAAGACGCCTCCCGCGGAGTCGCCAGAGTGTCCGAGCCACGACAGCCAGAGAGCCCCGAGGCAGCCGCGGCCCGAGCGCAGGTCTGTCTGGTCGAGGCGGACGCCGCCCGAGCAGAGCGCTTGCTGCAGGCGCTCGACCGAGACGGCTTGCTGCACGTGACGCTGCTCGGCAGCGCGAACGAGGCGCTCCGGCACCTGCTCAGCCACGCCTGTGACGTGGTCGTGGCTGCCGACGACCTGGCCGAGTCGGGTTGCCCGACGCTCCTGCGGCACGTTCAACAGCAGTACCCGGAGGTGATGCGCGTGGTGCTGAGCGATCGGGACGGGGTGGAGGTGTTCCGCCGCGTGCCGTATGCGCACCAATTCTTTCCCTGCTCGGCGACGCCTGACGCGCTGAAGCTGGCGCTGGCGCAGTGCCTGGACGTGCGCAGCTTGATCCAGCATGCGCCGTTGCGCGCGCTGGTGTCGGGGAGCAATGCCCTACCCGCCGCCCCCAAGCTCTACGGGCAACTGATCGATCTGCTCGCCGATCCCCGCTGTTCGATGATCAAGGTGGTGGAGGTGATCGAGCGCGATCTGGGCATGTCGACGCGCCTGATGCAGCTGGTCTCCTCGGCGTTCTTCGGTATGGCGACGCAGATCACCAGCCTGCGCGCTTGCGTGGGCTACCTGGGACTCAACGCGGTGCGCTCCCTGGTGCTCTCGGCCGAGATCACGCAGCTGTATCCGAGCGCGGTGCCGGGCTTCTCGAGCGAGCTGATCCACGCCCGGGCGCTGGCCACGTCGCGGCTGGCGCGGCGCCTGGCCTCGAACGTCGCCGACGAGGGGCAGGCATTCGTGGCGGGGCTGCTGCATGGCATCGGCCAGCTGGTGCTGGCTGCGCGCGCGCCCGATCGCTTCGCAGAGGCGCTGCAGCTCGCCAAGAGTAAGAGCGTGCCGCTCGCCGCGGCGGAGTACGAAGTGTTCGGCGCTACCGACGCTCACGTGGCGGCCTACCTGCTGGCCATCTGGGGCCAGCCGCTCGAGGTGGTGCGCGCGATTGCCCACCAAGATGTGCCTCAGCATTGCGACCAGCGGGCGCCGGGCATGGCCACGTTGATCTACATCAGCAAGCGCCTGGGGCAGGACCCGGATGCGCCGCTCAGCCTTGACCCCGCCGCGCCTCTGGGCTTGAACGAAGCATTCCTGGCGCAGGTCGGCGCGCTCGATCAGCTCACCAGCTGGCGCGCCGTGGCGCGCCGGCTCGCCTCCTAGCGGGCGGCTGGAGTCTGGCGGCCGGAGGCGGCAGGGAAGCCCGAGCTTCGAGTCGAAAGCCGCGTTGTCCGGCTCTGGCGCGTCGATTATCGTGGCCAGCATGACGACGACACGCGCTGCCTTGATTCGGGCCTACGGCGGTCCGGAGGTGCTCGAGCTGGGCACGCTGGAGCTAGCGGAGGCCGGCCCCGGGGAGGTGTTGGTTCGCCACACCGCGATTGGTCTGAACTACATCGATACCTACCACCGCAGCGGCCTCTACCCGTTGCCGGCGCTGCCGCATGCGCTCGGCGTCGAGGCCGCCGGCGTCGTCGTCGCGCTCGGGCCGAACGTGAGCGGGTTCGAACTGGGGCAGCGCGTCGCGTACGCCACGGCGGGTCCCGGTGCCTACACGGACGCGCGCGTCGTCCGGGCGGACCTGTTGGTGCCGATCCCGGAAGGGGTCAGTGACGAACAGGCCGCAGCAGTGCTGCTCAAGGGTATGACCGTGGAGTACCTGATCCGGCGTACCCACCGCGTGCAGAAAGGGGACACCGTGCTCTGGCACGCGGCAGCGGGCGGTGTCGGGCTGCTCGCATGCCAGTGGCTGCGGCACCTCGGCGTGCGCGTGATCGGCACGGTGGGCAGTGCCGAAAAGGCAAAGCTCGCGTTCGAGCACGGCTGCGACGTGCCGATCGTGTACACGGAAAAGGCGGATGTGAGCGCGCAGGTGCGCGAGCTCACGTCCGGCGCGGGCGTCAGCGTGGCCTACGACTCCGTGGGTCGTTCGACGTTTCAGAGTTCACTGCGCGCGCTCGCGCCGCGCGGTCTGCTCGTGAGTTTTGGCAACGCTTCGGGAAAGCCCGATCCGGTCGACGTTCTGGCGCTCGCGGCGCATGGGTCACTCTTCCTCACTCGGCCCACGCTCCATCATTACACGCGCGATCGGGCAGAATTGCTGGGCAGCGCAGGAGCCGTATTTGAGCTGGTGGGACAGGGCGTGTTGCACCCGCTGATCGGTCAGCGCTTTGCGCTGAGCGACGTGCGCCGCGCGCACGAAGCGCTGGAGTCGCGCCAGACGCTCGGCTCCAGTGTGATCCTCCTCGGCTGAAGTTTTGGCGCCGGAACGGGCCGTTCGCGAAGCGTTGCGCGATCCCCTGGATCCATCGTGCATCTGCGAACGCGATCCGCGTGATCGCGACTCACGTTCGTGGGGCGTGTGGAACGCGCCGTGCCGGAAAATCTGCGTCGATCGTCTGCTTTCGTGTGGAGCCGATGAGACGAAGTTGTGTTAAACCAAAGGGCGCGAGTAGATCGACAGCGCGTTCGATCGTAAGCTGTCTGAAGCCGCTGCCGTTTGAAGCTCCCGCTGTCTGAAGCCCTACTGTCGAACGCATCCCAGCCCGCGTCCCAATAGCCCCCACAGGTATTTGAATGCTCGGAGTCAGCAATTCACCCGTCGCTCGGTCCGCGGATACCCGCCCTGCGCAGTCGTCCTTTACTCGGCGGCCGTTGGCCCTGTCCGCGACCGCCGTGTCGCTGACCGGTCTGGTGGCGCTGGTCGCCAGCGTGGCGTGCGACTCGGCCTTGGCGGACGGAAATCCTGCCTTCATGGGCGATCCGTCCTTGTCGCCATTTTCCAATCCAAACGGTGCGGGTGGAAACGGGTCGACTCTCGTCAATCCGATGGGGTCGTCCTCCCTGAACGCGGAGCGCAACCCCAGCCTGTCGACCATCGACAACAATGGTCCCACGACGGCTCCGGATGGGGCTCCCCTGGCGGCGGACCAGCTGGCGCCGCTGACGGCGTGCGCCACGCCCGGCCCGCGTCAGATTCGGCGGCTCAGCTCCGAGCAATACAAGAAGACGCTGCAGCGCGTCTTTGGGGACGACGTGCCCGCGGATGCCCCGGTGCTTCGGGATCCGGCGACGCTCGGCTACCACGTCGACGCGGACGACTCCTTGATCGAGGATCTGGATGCAGACGCGCTGATGGGCATGGCCGAGGAGATCGCCACGTGGGCGGTGGACAACGGCAAGCTCAACCAGTTCCAGGGGACCTGCGGCAACCTGAACGACGACAACTGTCTGCGCACGTTCATTCGGAACCTGGGCGAGCGTATCAGCCGTGAGCCGCTCGATGACACGCGCGTCAATCGCTACCGCGAGCTCTTTCAGGTCGAGGGCGTGGAGACGTTCGCGGATGGCGCCAAGATGGTCGTCTCCGCGATGGTGCAGTCTCCGTACATGCTCTATCGGCGTGAGCTCGGCCCGTTGAATCGCAACCAGAACGACTACCAGCTGACCGCCTTCGAGGTCGCGAGCGAGCTGTCGTACTTCCTGACCAACGCGCCCCCGGACAGCACTTTGTTGGATGCGGCCAAACAGAACCGGCTCAACTCGCAGGAGGACATCGATCGCGAGGCGGCGCGCCTGCTCGCCACGGCCGACGCCAAGGCGGTGCTCGGGCAGTTCGTGCGCGGCTGGACGGACATCGATCGTCTGCTGACCAAGGCCAAGGAGGGCGCTGACCTCTCGCCCGAGTTGCGCAACGACATGCTCGAGGAGACGAATCGGTTCTTTGCCGAGGTGCTCGAGAACGGCACCATCGGCGATCTCTTCGGCGCGCAGTACACCTACCTCAACAAGCGCCTCTCGGATTTCTACGGCATCCAGGGCGGCACGGGCGACGCGTTCGAGAAGGTCGACATCAGCGACGGCCGTCGCGTGCCGGGCTTGCTCGGCCAGGGCTCGTACCTGACCGCTCACGCGCTGGCGAACAACTCGTCCCCGGTGCAGCGCGCCTTCGTCGTGCGCGAGCGCTTCTTGTGCAACGACCTGCCGGAGGTGCCCACGAACCTGGACACCAACTTGAAGCCGCAAGTCGACACGGACACGAGCCGCGAGCGCTACGCTCGGCACTCCAGCGAGGAGCCCTGTCACACCTGCCATCAGCTGATGGATCCCATCGGCTTCACCTTCGAGAACTACGACGGCTTCGGGCGCTTCCGCGAGACGGAGGCGGGCAAGCAGGTGGATTCGAGCGGTGGCGTGCCGTTGATGAGCGGCCGCAACATGGTTTCCCCGCCGGTGACCTTCCCGCTCGCCGGGGTGGATGAGCTGGCTGACTATCTGGCGCAGATCGAGGACGTTCGGGCCTGCATGATCAACAACCTGGCGTATTTCAGCTACGGCATCGCCAACGAGAACAAGTGGGCGTCCACCGACAAGGTGTGCACGGATAACTTCATTCGCCAGGAGGCACGCGACTCCGGCAACACGCTGAAGAGCGCGCTGATGGGGGTGCTGCACGCGCCGCACTTCACCACTCGCGTCAAAGACGTGGACCTGTAAGCCCCGGGATCAGTGAGACCATTCGGAGAGTATGATGCGTAACTGGAACCGACGAGAGTTTACCCGCAACGCCGGCATGCTGGCCTTGTTTTCCCCCTTCATCTCCCTCCTGGAGCCCTCGGTGGCCAAGGCGCAGAGCGGCGCGGGCAACGCCAAGTACCTGCTCATCATCGTGTCGAACGGCACGGAGCCGGGCGTATGGAACCCGGCGGGGTCGAGCTCGGGCAACATCACCTTCAGCCAGATGACGCAGCCGCTGAGCGCGATCAAAAATGACGTGCTCTTGCTCAACAAGTTCGACAGCCAGGGCAGCGCGGGCAGCCACGGCTCGATCGGCGCCATCACCGGCAACGGTCAGTACAGCAATACCGTGCTGTCGCTCGACGAGTGGGTGTCGCGCGATCTACGCAGCCGCGGGATTCTGACGCAGGTGCCGTCGGTGCACCTCGGCGGCGTTTCCGGTCAGTCCGGCGTGCGCTTCGTGGACAACGGGCTCAAGACCCCGACGTTTTCGCTGACCCAGGCCTTCAGCAACATCTTTGACGGCTCCGCACCGCCGCCGCCTCCGCCCACGACCGGCGGTGGCACCCCGGCGCCGACCGGGCCCAATCCCGCGGAGATTCGCCTGCGGCGTCGCCAGAGCATTCTGGACGCGGTGACCGGGGAGATCCGTCAGCTTCAGACCAGTCTGGGTGGCCTGGAGAAGGAAAAGCTGGAGCGGCACATCGCGTCGATCCAGCAGCTCGAGGGGCGCATCCAGCAGCAGCTCGACATCCAGACGGGCACCGTGGCGGAGCAGCCTGCGAGCGGGCCGCCCGTGCAGTTCATCACGCCGGTGTCCTGCCAGCAGCCGGGCAATCTGCCGGGCGGTTTGCAGCCGATCGAGAACAGTCGCACGCACTTGAACATGGCGGTCACGGCGTTTGCCTGCGACATCACGCGCGTGGCGCTGGTCGAGTTCGGTCACCACCAGAGCTGCCCCGTGGACATCCCGAACGCGACGGGCGACTGGCACAACGATTTCATGCACGCGCAGGGTTCGCCGCGCTCCAAGCTGATCGCCACCGAGCAGTGGATGAGCGATCGCATCGTGGAAGTCGTCGGCCAGCTGAAGGCCACGCAGGCGCCGGATGGCTCCGGAACCTTGTTCGATCAGACCTACGTGCTCTGGGCGCGTGAGATGGGCGACGCCGTCGTTCACGCGGGCAATGACATGCCGTTCGTGGTCACGGGCCGCGCCGGCGGTTACCTGCGCGCCGGCAACGGTTACCTGAACGGTGGCGGAGCGGCGCATCTCCAGGTGCTGGCCAGCGCGGCTCAGGCCATGGGTGCCACAGATCTCAGCACCATCGGTGGCAACGGCAAGACGGCCGCCGATCGCACGCCGTTCGCTGGGCTGCGTGGCTAGAGTCGATGCGGCCAGGTGCCGGGCGCCTGAGGCTCTGCACCTGGGCTGTTGAGGGCACCTGGGCTGCTGAGGGCACCTGGGCTGCTGAGGGCACCTGGGCTGCTGTGAGGGTAGGGCCGCGAGGCTCGAGGCGGGCCAGCTGAGGGTTGGGGCGCCGATGGCGCCCCGTGCCGGACGCTGCGCCCGGACCCAACGGCGCCAGAGCGGGCGCTGAGCGCTGTTGCGAAATACTGCGCTCTGTGGGCCGCCCCGAGCGCAGCGTGGTCAGCCGCGGCCGGATATGGCACGACGTGCCATGAGCCCGCGCAAGTCCGAGGCCGAGCCGCAGCTGGCGTCTCCGATCGCTTTCGCACCCCCCTCCAACGGGGAGTTCTGCCCGCGCCCGCCGAGTGCTCGTGCCGAGCGTGCCGAGGCGCTGTTCTGGCGCGCCGTCGAGGCCAAGCACCGGCGTCTCGGCCTCGGCCGGCGCGCCTTCGTGGAGAGCGCTTGCGGGATGGCGAGCGCGCTCTGGGCCATCAATCAGGTCGCGTGTGGTGATGGCGACCGCGGATCGGTGCCGGGCTACGCGATCGACGACGGCATGCTGGAGGACGAGGACCGGGCGCGGACCGTGCTGTCCGGCAGCGAATTCATCTTTGACGTGCAGACCCACGTCTCCGATCCGCTCACGCCCTTTGAAGAGCAAAACCCACCCGCCAGGGCGCTCGACTTCATCAAGCAGATCTTCGTCCAGAGCGACACGACGCTGGCGTGCGTATCGGGCGTGCCTGCCGCGCGGGGCCTCGGCGTGGGAAACGTGGCGGCGCGCACCTTGCTCAGCCAGATCATCGAGCGGGTGAGCGGGCCCCGGCTCGTACTGCACGCCAACACGGATCCGGAGCGCGGCGCTGCCGAGCTCGACTACATGTCGGCGATCGCCGCGGACTACCCGGTGGCCGCATGGAAGGTCTACCCTCACGCAGGGAGCCTGCTGTTGGACAGTGAGGAGTTGGGCGGCCCGTTCGTGGAGCGCGCACGTTCCCTCGGGCTGAACGTGATCGCGGCGCATCGAGGCATCTCCGACGGCGGTGGGTATTCGAGCCCCGGCTCGCCGCGCGACGTGGTGTTTGCGGCCAAGGCTGCACCACAGGTGCGGTTTCTGATCTACCACTCCGGCTGGGAGAGCAGCTCGGACGAGAACCACGCCTACGATCCCGAAGCCCCGGAGGTGAGGGGAGTGGACCGCCTGATCCGAGCTCTCGAGGAGAGCGGGCTCGGCCCCAGCGATAACGTGTACGCCGAGCTGGGCAGCACCTGGTTCAACTTGTTGGGGGAACCGGAGCAAGCGGCGCACGTTCTGGGCAAGCTGCTCCTGTACCTGGGGCCTGAGCGCGTGGTGTGGGGGACGGACTGCGTGTTCAACGGCGTCCCGCAGGGGCAAATTGCGGCGCTGCGCAGCTTCCAGATCCCGGAGAGGTACCAGGTGGCGTTTGGCTATCCGGCGCTGACCCCGGAGATCCGGGCGCGCATCTTCGGCCTGAACGGTGCCCAGGTGTACGGCATCGACCCGACCGAGGTCCGCTACGCGATCAGCGATGACGACGTGGAACGCCTGCGTCTGGCGCGCCTCGACGACCCGAGAGCTGTGCCACTGCCCGACCCCCGCCGCTACGAAGGCCCACGCAGCCGTGCTGAGTTCTTGCGCTTGGCTCTGCGTGAAAAGCAGGAGCATGCCCTGGTGCGCGCCAGCATCCGCAGCTGATGGCGCGCGCCCGCATTGGGGGCGTGCCTGGCGGCCTGGCGGTTCAGCGTTCGAGCACGCTGGAGGCTGACGCTGCTATGCGGGCAAGATCCCGAGGTGGGCCAGGTGTTCTCGCATCTGGGCGGGAGGGTTAGCCTGTGGATCGACCTGGAACGCGGTCCAACCCGCTGCGCGTGCGGAGGCGACGTTTTCCGGCAGATCGTCGAAGAAGATGATGTCCTCGGGGCGCCCCGCCAGCGGCTCGAAGAAGGCCGCGCGAGCGCGTTCATAGATGATGGCGTCGGGCTTCGAGCAGCGGAGTAGATGCGAGGCGAGGCGATGGCGTAGCGCGAGCACCGCGGGGTACTCGGCACGCCCATCTTCTCCCGCCAGGCGCCGCCAGTGTGCGCTGTTGGTGTTGCTCAAGCACGCGGTGCTGACCTGGGGCAGGCGGTTGAGCTCGCCGATCAGCTCCAAGGCACCCGGATACTCCTGTAGCGTCCAGGCCGCGTGGATCTGTTCCACCTCCGTGACCGAGTAGAGGCGATCGACGGCGAGCGATAGCTCGGTGTAGTAGATGTCCGACTCCAGCTCGCCGCGCTGGTAGCGATCCACGACGTCCTTGCGCCGGGTCCGCATCGCCTCGGAGGCGAACGCCAAGGCATCGCGGAAGGGCAGCTGGGCCTGGACGCAGGCCTCGTCCCAGCTGCGGCAGATGCGCACCAGCACACCTCCCAGATCAAAGCAGACGACACGAGGGGTTGGAGACGTGAACATTTCGGGGGTGCAGTGTAAGCGCCAGGGGCGCGGGCCAGTAGCCGAATCCGGTGGGAGGATCTACACTCTCCCGTATGACCATTCGGAAGATTGCGCAGCTCGGCGAGCCGGTGCTTCGGCTCCAGGCGCGGCCGCTCGCCGTGGCAGAGCTCGCGGCGCCGAGCACTCAGCTCCTGATCGATGACATGATCGAAACCATGCGGGACGCCGACGGCGCAGGTCTCGCGGCGCCGCAGGTCTACGAGTCGGTGCAGCTGGTCGTGATCGAGCTGTCGAGCCCTCGCCGTTATCCCGATGTCGATCGCATCCCGCTGCTCACGCTGGTCAACCCGGTCGTCAGCTCGCTCGTGGGGCAAGACCCGGCGACGCTGGCCGATCGCGACGCGATCACCGTCTACGAGGGCTGCCTGTCGGTGACCGGGCTACGGGGTCGCGTGCGTCGACCTCGGCGGGTCCGGGTTCAAGCGCTGGATCGTCTGGGCGAGCCGCTCGACTTCATCTGGGAGGGCTTTCGCGCGGCGGTCGTCCAGCATGAGGTCGACCACCTGCGCGGGACGCTCTTCCTCGATCGAGCGCAGCCGCAGAGCCTCACCTTCCTGCGCGAATACGAACGCTTCGTCGCGCCGTCCGCACGCGTCGTGGACGGCGGGGTCGGCTAGCTCGCGAGCGCCCGAGGGCGCCGCAGCGGTACCTCCGCGACTGTACCTGCGTGGAGCTGTGCCCCCGCGGTCCGGTCTTCGCCAGGGGCCGCGGGATGCGTCGCTGCGTTCAGCCCGCTTTGGGCACGGCGGGAGCAGCGGCACTGGAGACGCCAGCTGCGTCCAGGAGCTGCTTGGCGTGCTCCTGCGGGGTCACTTCACGCCAGACCTGCTTGATCTTGCCATCGGCACCGATCAGGAAGGTTTGCCGGGCGGCATACTCGCCGCCGCGCACCGGTACGCCGAAGCTTTGCGTGACCTTCTTGTCGGCGTCGACGACCAGATCGAAGGGCAGCTTGTGTTTCTCGATGAAAGCGCTGTGCGAGGCCGCGTCCTGCATGGATACGCCGTAGACCTTCACGCCCGCCTTCTGAAAGGCTTCCCACTGGTCGCGGATCCCCTGCGCCTCGACGGTGCAGCCGGGTGTGTCGTCCTTGGGGTAGAAATAGAGGACCACTTGCTGGCCCTGGAGGCTCGCCAGCTCGACGGTCTTCCCGTCCTGCAGCGTCAGCGTCAGCGCCGGGGCGGGGTCTCCCACTTGCAGCGCGGCGGGTAGGCCTTCACTTGCAGCGGGGGCCGTAGCGGTCGGCGTCGTCGGGGCTCCTGCCTGGTCGGCAGCGCCTACCGCCGGCTTCGCGCTCTGGGTCACCGTTTCCGGCGAGGCCGACGGAGCGGGCTCGGCTTTTTGACATGCCAGCGTGCTCGAAACGATCACGGCGATGAAACAATGAATCCATTTGTCCTGCATCCTCAGGCAAATGCCCGCGCTCCAGCGGCGCGTCAAGCCCGAAGCCCCGGCCGGCCGGGCTCTGTTGGAGGCGGGCTTTCGAAATTTCACCCCGTTGCGCTCGACGGACCTCGTTTCTGGTCTCCATCGAATCGATGGGAATGGACATGCCGGAGCCGAGGACCCCAATGACAGTGGTGCCTCGATTCGAGAGAACCGAGGCGCTAGTTTCTGTCCGAGATGAAAAAGACTGCCAGCTTGCGCGAGATCAGCCGGCGGCTGTCGACGCGGGTTTCGGGCCTGCGCTTCGCCGCGCCGGTCGCCTACACGTACAACCCGCTCGCCTACGCGCGCGCGCCGCATGAGGCCTATCTCGAGCGCTACGGGCAAGGCCCGAAGGAGTGCGTCCTGCTCGGGATGAATCCGGGCCCGTTTGGCATGGCGCAGACCGGTGTGCCCTTCGGTGACGTGGGCAAGGTCAAAGATTGGCTGGGCATCGAAGGCAAGGTGCAACGGCCCGATCCCGAGCACCCCCAGCGCCCCGTGCTCGGCTTTGGCTGCGGCCGGCGAGAGATCAGCGGCTCACGCCTGTGGGGCTGGGCCGAGCAGCGCTTCGGCACCCCGGAACGGTTTTTTGCGCGCTTTTTCGTGGTCAACTACTGCCCGCTCGCGTTCCTGGAAGCGAGCGGCAAGAATCTGACTCCCGATCGCCTGCCGCCCGCCGAGCGCGGGCCGCTGCTCGAGATCTGCGATGCGGCGCTGCGCGAGCTGGTCGCGGTGCTCGCTCCCGAGCGGGTCATCGGCGTGGGCGCATTCGCGGAGCGCCGCGCACGCGAAGCGCTCCGGGACTGCGACGTGACCATCTCGGGCATCTTGCACCCGAGTCCGGCGAGCCCCCTCGCCAACCAGAACTGGTCCGGAGCGATCGAGGCGCAGCTCCGCGCCTCCGGAGTCGAGCTCTAGCCCCCTGACTTGGAGGTCTGTGGCCTCGCGGGACTCTAGGCCTTGGACGCGCGCGACTTCGGTGGTGTCGCCGCGCAATCCGAACAGTACCCGTAGAGCTGGTGCGTGTGTGACTCGAGCGTGAAACCGAGTTGCTCGGCGACCCGTTCCTGAAGCTGCTCGATCAACGGCTCCTCGAACTCGCGAATCTTTCCGCAGCTCATGCAGATGATGTGGTCGTGATGCTTGTCGCCGACATGCAGCTCGAAGCGCGTGCCCTCATGGTCGGCAAAGTGATGCTCCTGCAGCAGGCCGGATTCTACCAGCATGCGCAACGTCCGATACACGGTGGCCGAGCCGACCGTCGCGTCCGCTTGCCGCACGTCGGCGATCAGATCGTCGGCGGTGAAATGCTCGCCGATCTCGAACAGTCGATCGAGGATCAATCGACGCTGAGTGGTTGAACGCAGACCCCTCCGCCCCATGACGGACTCGAGTTCCGCCCGCAGTTTCTTTCGCTCTCTCAGCTCCACTGTCATCGCTCACTCCGTACCGTTCAGCGTCCACTGCCGCCCCCCCGAGCGCTCGCGCGCACCGAACCGCCCGGGAGTCAGCACATTACAGCATATCCCCGCGACCGAGGACGGCCAGAATGGCGGTAGGACCTGTACTGCGGGTGACGCCCGCGGGTCACGGCGTCGACGTATTCCGGCGCCCGTTCTCGTTCAGGGTTCGGTCAGGTATGTCTCGTGCCTCCCCCGGCGTTGCCCCGCGCCCCGCCCGGGCCGTGTCACTGCGCCGCAACGGAGCAGCGCGGGGGCGGGGCGGAATGCACCCCGTACTTACTTGTTCGGTTGCGGAGTGATGCGCAGATAGGGCTTTACGGTTCGGAAGCCCTTTGGGAATTTTTCCCGGGCTTGCGCGTCGGACAGCGACGGCACGACGATCACGTCCTCCCCGTCCTTCCAGTTGACGGGCGTCGCCACGCTGTGGTTCGCCGTCAGTTGCAGCGAATCGAGCACCCGCAAGATCTCGGCGAAATTGCGGCCCGCGCTCGCGGGGTAGGTCAATGTAAGCTTCACCTTCTTGTCCGGCCCGATGATGAACACGGAGCGGACCGTGAGCGTGTTGTCGGCGTTCGGATGGATCATGTCGTAGAGCGTGGCGACGCGCCGCTCGGGATCCGCGATCAGCGGATAGTTGGGGCGAACGCCCTGCGTCTCCTCGATATCGGCGGACCATTTCTCGTGGTCCGCGACCGAATCCACGCTCAGCGCGATGACCTTGGTGTTGCGCTTGTCAAACTCCGGCTTCAGACGCGCGACCTCGCCCAGTTCCGTCGTGCATACCGGCGTAAAGTCCTTGGGGTGCGAGAACAGGATGCCCCACTTGCTGCCGAGCCATTCATGGAAGCGCAGGGTGCCCTCCGTGGTCGGAGCCTCAAAGTCGGGTGCCGTATCGCCGAGTCGAATTGCCATTGGAATCGTCCTTTCTGAGGGAGCCCGGCAAGCGCGGCTCTCGGGCATAAGCCCCCCGGCCGTGCTCCGGACACATGTTATAAGACATCCACTTCGGCATCGCTCGGCTGCGGCCGACGCTTCCGATTGTTCGGGCGGCCGCATGGTCGTCGTTTTGAAAGACAGATCAACAGCATCGTGGAGGGTGGGCGGTGACGAATTCGAGCCTGAACGAAGCGCCGCAACCGCGCATCGACTATGGCGGTCTGCGGGCATTGTCTGGCGTCTTGCGCGCCGCGGGGCGGCGCCGGATCTTCGTGGTTCAAGGTGCGGGCGGTCGCTACGAGGAGCGGCTCACGCTCGAGCTCGGGGGCTTGGAGGTGAGGTGGTTCTCCGAGGCGCGCCGCCACGTGCCGCGCGAGCTCGTGGATCGAGCTGCGCGCGAGCTGGAGAGCTGGGGCGGCGACACGGTGCTCAGCGTGGGAGGTGGCTCGGCCACGGGGCTCGGCAAGGCGTTGCGGCTGGAGCACGACTTCTACTTCGTGGCCGTGCCGACGACCTACGCCGGTTCGGAGCTGACCAACCTGTACGGGATCACCTCCGCGACCGGGAAGCGGACGGGGCGGGATGGGCGCGTGGTGCCGGATGTCGTCCTGTACGACGTGGGGCTCACGCTCGACATGCCGCCCGTGCTCAGCACGACGAGTCTGATGAATGCGCTCTCGCACCCGCTGAGCGCGCTGTCGACGGCCGCGCTCGAGCCGGCCCGCTTCGAGGCGGCCCTCCAGGCCGCGAGCATCGCCTGCCGCGCCATCGTCGGGTTGCTCGCTGATCCGCGCAGCTCGAGCAGCCGCCATGCCGCGTTCGAGGCGACGGTCGCCGCCGCGCGGGTGCTGGCGAGCTCGCCCGTGGGTGTCCACCACCAGCTCGCGCATCTGTTGGGCGGCCGCTTCGATCTGGATCATGCTGGCCTGCACAGCGTGCTCTTGCCGCATTCCTTCGACTGGATGAGCCAGCAGGCGCCAACGATTCATGCCGCGGTCGTTGCGCGGCTGGGGAACGCCGAGCTCTCCGCCAGCCTGCTCGACTGGCTACGCCAGGTGGGGGCCAGCACGTCGCTCGAGGCGCTGGGGGTCGCTCGCGAACCCTTCGAGGAGCTGCTGCTCCAGCACCCTGAGCTGCCGCGCAGCGTGCTCGAGGCCGCCTATCGCGGCCAGCGGAGCTGACGGCCAGAGCGGCGCCGCTCTCGGACCGCCACCACGCCGGGGCTGCCCAGCGAGGCCTCGGGATGCTTCATCTCCTGGCGCCCTCCGCGCCTCGGCGGTGCGCCCCCTCGGGGCGGTATCAGCGGGACGTGGCCTGTTTCGGCTTCTTGGACTGCCAGCGCTCGAGTTTGCCGCGGGCGTCGTTCTTCAGCGGATCGGTCACGTCGTCGTGATTGGGCAGCTTGGCGGTCAGCTCGATCACGTAACCGTTCGGGTCCCGGAAGTAGATCGAATGGATGAAATGGTGGTCCGAGATGCCGCGCGTCTCCACGCCATGCTGGGGCCCCTTCTCGAACATGCGCTTCAGGTCTGCGTAGCCGACCTCCAGCGCGATGTGCAGGTCGTAGTCGGACTGTGTTTTGAACTCGAACGGCTCGCTCGGCACCTCGAAGAAGGCGAGGTGTGAGCCATCGTCCAACCGATAGAAGGTGTGCAGCGCGTCGGTCGTGCGCCCCGTCTTGGTTTCGGAGATCTCCAGTGTGGTGACCAGCGGTAGCCCGAGAAAGTCCTCGTAGAACCGCCGCGTCTCTTCCGAGTCTCTGCAGCGATAGGCGTTGTGGTGCAGTCCTTTGATCATGGCTCTCTCGATTCCCGCGGGGGGCGCAGACGGTGACGAAGCTCGCCGGGCCTCTCGACCCAAAGTGCTCCTTCAGGGCTTGCTGCGGGGCCAGCTCGGGCCAGCCCGCGCAGTTCTGAGATCTATTCAGCTGAGATCTATTCAGCTGATCTATCCGGATCGGACCGACTCCGTCGGCCGATTCAGATCGTGACGAAGTTTTGCCCCTTGAGCGAGCCCGCGAAGCCGTACACGACTTCGCTAACCTTGGCCCAGCTCTTGAGCTGCTTCATGGTGCCGATCCAGCGGTTGACGTTGGGATACTTGGAGTAGTCGCAACGCGTGAGCTCACCGGCCGTGACCAGACAGACGCCAAAATAGTCGGCGATGGTGATCGTGTCTCCGTACACGTAGTTGCGCTTGCCGATGATGTCATCGTTCAGGATCTTGAACCACTGCTGCGACTTCTGCTGGCCCCATTCGATGGTGAGCCGATGTGCGTCGTCCGTCTGCCGCTTGTGATGCGGGAACAGCTGCGGGTAGGTGAGGCCGTAACCGAAGTCGCGGTAGAAGTTGGTGTTGAACCAGTCCATCGCCTCGTTCACCTTGGCGCGCTTCTTCAGATCTTTCGGGTACGCGGGGGACTCGATTTTGTCCGCCAGGTACTTCAGGATCGCCGAGCTTTCGCTGAGGCGCAGATCGCCATCCTCCAGCACCGGGACCATCTTGCTCGGGTTGACGGCCGCAAACGTCGCCTGCAGATGCTCCCCTTGCATCAGGTCGACGACCTGCTCTTCCACCTGGATCCCGCTCTCGGCGATGAACAATCGAACGGGCCGGCTCGTCATCGACACCGGGTGCATGTAAAGTTTCATGAGATCCTCCTCCTCGGATGGGCTACTGATCGTAGTTTGGCCCAGCCCAGGACTTGGGTGGGACGGCATCATTGTTATCCGAGATCCGGAGTGCCACGCAATCCCAACCGGCGCCCGGGGCGGGCCCGCGCGCCCACCCCGTCCGCGCAGTGTGGCGCCGGGGTACGGACCGGCGCGCGTTTCCATCTTGCGGGGAAACGGCGCGGGGGAACGGCATTTGTCGCCCTGTGCTGCCGCGCCGCTCAGCCCTCGGAACGATGGGCTAGGGCCTGCTCGGCGCCGTCCCAGGGCGCAATCGAGCAGGCTCAGCTCTTGATTCCCCCGCTCGGATCGAGCCGCTTCTCCAGCTCGTGGCGTTGGATCTTGCCGGACGCGCTGCGTGGCAGGTCGCTCGCTGCGATGAAGTAGATCTCCTTGGGCTGCTTGAAGCCGGCAAGCTCGCGCCGGCAGCGCCGGTAGATGTCTGCTGCTTCGAGGCCGCCATCGTGGCGTGCGACGAAGGCCACGGGGACTTCGCCCCACTTGGGATCCGCCTTGCGCACCACCGCAGCATCGACCACCCGCTCGTCCTGCAGGATGACGCGCTCGATCTCCGCCGGATAGATGTTCTCTCCGCCGGACTTGATCAGATATTTTACGCGATCGACGAAATCCAGGCTGCCGTCGGGGTTGCGCACGAAGACGTCGCCCATGTGAAACCAGCCGCCGCGAAAATCGCTTCGGTTGGTTTCCTCATTGCGAAAGTAGCCGCTGAACAACGTGGGTCCACGAATGCAGAGTTCGCCGGGGGAGCCATCGGGGACGTCGCGATCGTCGGCGTCCACCAGCCGGATCTCGCAAAAGGGGCTCTGCTGCTTGGAGAGCCGCACGGGCGCGATGCCGATCGGGATGCGATTGGAAGAGCAGGGAGGGCAGCCGGTTTCCGTGGCCCCAAAGGTGTTGGCGTACGGCGCGCCGAGCAGCCGCGTGATGCGGGATATCTCCGCCGGGGGCACCAGATCCGCCATCACGCCGCACAGCTTCACGCCGCGGGGTTGAACCGCCCGCCGCTCCAACTCGGTGGCGAAGGTGGCAACCATGCCGGGCATCAATAGCAGCCAGCCGAGCGGTTCCTCCGCCACGACATCGGCGAGGCGCACGGCATCGAACCCGTCCAGGGTAATCACCTTGCCCCCCGCCATGAGCGCACCGAGCGAGCACTCCGCGGCGCCCATGTGATAGAGCGGCGACCAAGCGGCAAACGTGTCCTCGGGCGCGATGCCAAACTCCGCTCGCACCACCAGGTTGCGCACGATCTCCGCGCGGTGGCTGAGCACGGCCCCCTTCGGCAGGCCTGTCGTTCCGCTGGTGTAGAGAATCAACAGCGCATCTTCCGCGTCGTTCGCTCCCGGCTCGGGCGTGGGGTGGCTGCTCTCCAGCCAGCTTTCATACTCTGCCCCGAACACGATGCGCCGAGGCGCATTGGGCGGCAGGTGTTCGGCATGACGGGGCGAGACCAGCACGAGCCGGGGTTCAACCAGGCGAATGCAGTGCGAGAGCTCCGTGGTCGAGAGCCGCCAATTTTGACAGGCCACGCTCGCACCCAGGAATGCCGCGGCCAGGAATACCTCCAGGTACTCGGCGCGATTCTCCGACAGCAGGGCAATGCGATCCCCGCGCCCGACTCCCTCTGCTGCGAGGCCGGCGGCGAGCTGCAACATGCGCTGCTCGAGCTGCCGATAGCTGAAGCGGCGCACGGGCTCGGCAGCGCCCGTCTTGGAGCTGCCCCAATCCTCGACCGCAATGCGGTCCGGATGTTGGCGCACCTGCGCGACGAAGAGGCCGCTGACCGTGCTGACGGACGCACGCGCTACGTGCTGACGGGCCACCATGCGTGGACCCTACCAGATTTTCGATGCGCCGGGCGCGGGGATGGCAGATAAGCAGTTCGTGGCGGTACCCCTCGCGCACACCGGGCCCTCCGGGGCCCGCCGGAGTGAAGAATACTTCGAGCGGCCGTCGGGGGTGCGGCTGTATCTGTGCCACTGGCACGCGGCGTCGCCGGGCCCGCACCTGGTGCTGATGCATGGCTTCGCGGAGCATTGCCGGCGCTACGACGAACTGTCGGAGTACCTGCTCGGGCATGGCATCGGCGTGTCCCGTTTCGATGCGCGCGGCCACGGGCGGAGCAGCGGTCAGCGCGGCTACGTGGCGCGCTTCGAGGACTACGTCGAGGATCTGCAGGCGGTCGTGCGCCACACGGCGGAGCTCTCGCCCGAGCGTCCGCTGGGCTTGCTGGGACACTCCAATGGAGGATTGATCGCCATCCGTGCGGTGCAACAGGGGCTGCCCGGCGTGCGGGGGCTCGTGCTCACCAATCCGCTCTTGGAGCTGCGCGCCGCTCGCAAGCCCGTACCCGACCCGCTGGCGCGCCTCCTGTCCTGGGGCGCCGGCAGGTTACCCTTGCCGAACGGCGTCCGCCCAGGGGACCTGACCCACGACCCTGCCATCCTCGGCGCGCTGCTGCAGGATCCGTGGGTGCATCGCGTCGGCACGCCACGCTGGTACTGGTCGGCGACACTGGCGGGGCGTGCGGCACTGGCGGAGGCAGAGCGCGTGACACTGCCGCTCCTGGCGGTCGTGGGGGAGCTCGATCCATTGGTGGAGCCGCGTGGCGTCACGCAATTTTACGAGCGCGTGGCGTCCGCGGACAAGCGGCTGATCACGCGCCGTGGTGAGCTCCACGAGGTATTGAACGAGACGGATCGCCGCGAGCTCTTCGGGCTGATCCAGGTGTGGTTGCAGCGCGTGTGCGCGGCAACGGGCGCTCAGACGGCGCCGCGGGGCGCCGGCATCGCGTAGGCCTCGACGCGCACCCACGGCATGCCGGCGCGGCGCGCGGCTTCGATACCGAATTCCCCGTCCTCGATCACCAGGCATTCCGAGGGCGGCACGCCCAGGCCGTCGGCGCAGCGCAAGAAGATCTCCGGATCCGGCTTGCCGCGCAGCACGTCGTCGCCGGTCACGATCGAGCGAAACAAACCCTCGAGCCCCACCAGGCGCAGCGAGGTCTCGACCTCTTCGCGGTGACCGCCCGACGCCACGCCCACCGGAGCTCGCAACGCCATGGCCCGCGCGAAGGCAGCCACGGGCTCGATCGCGGTCACCTGCGGCAGGACCGCGCGAAAGGTGGCCCGCTGCAGCTCGACCACCAGCGCCGGGTCCAGCGCCGTACTGAACTGCAGGTTCAGGGCGGCCACCGTCTCGCCGAGCGGCATGCCTGCGCGACTCACGAATAGCTCCCAGTCAAACTCGAAACTAGCGCCGCAGTGCTGCAGCGCCGAGCGCCAGGCCTGAAAATGCAGGGGCATCGACTCGATCAGCGTGCCGTCGCAGTCAAAGATGTATCCCGCATACTCGCGCGTCGGCGCTACGAACCGCATGTGGCGGCATTGAGCACGGCGGCGGGCACGATTCAAGAGCAGGCCGGGGCAGGGGCTCGAAGGGCCAACGGGACAGCGCTACTGGAAACGTCGCCGGCGGCCCGGGCCCGCATGGCGTCGCTGGCAGGAGCATCCGTCAGCGCGGGGCGGGAGCTGCGAGCTCGCCCGAAGGAGTCAGCGCGAGGTGCTCGCGAGCGGCGGTACGTTGCAGCACCCAGACCGGTTGCCCCGTGCTGCCGTGAATCTGGTGGGCTCTGCCGCCCAGCCAGCGGTACCCATCGGGCAGGCGTAGCTGGCCGACCGTCAGCAAGCGGTAGTGGGGCAGGTCATCCAATAGCGCTCGCCCGAACAGTTCGAGGGCTCCGGGCGCCGCGCGATACACGTCCATGGCGCGGGGGGGGGCATGCGCGGGGTCCGTGGCGTGGGGGCGAAACCGACCGGCGAAGCCCTCGGGCAGCACGATCAGATCGGGCTGCCGTTGCTCCAGCGCGCCGAGATCGGCCTGGAGCTCATAGAGGCCGGTGATGCGCGGTGGAGGCTTCGAGGCCTGGGGGCTCACGCGTGTCACGCGGTAGCTGGCGCCGGGCGACAGATCGAAGCGGGGCAGATACACGCCCAGGCCGTAGGTCTCGACCCGTGCGCCTGCGGGCAGCGCTGCCAAGAACCGTTCGACGTCGCGCCGTGGGTCGCACCACTGGGTCACGCACAGCTCGAGGTTCTGAGCGAGGCCCAGGCTGCACAGGCCGACGCCGAGGCAGGTGCGCAGCCCCTTCCGCTCGTTGGGGCCGAAGGCCAGGTTGGCGATCAGCACGCCGGCGTAGCCCGCCAGGCAGAAGCCCAGCGGCAACAGGAAGCGGTGCTCGGCACGCCCCACGACGAGCGTGAAGGCGAGCACGCTGCTCACTCCGGCGCTGAGCGGCAGCCAACTCCACGCCCAATGCCCGGGCAGCAGGCGCTGCCCCGAGCGCACCTCGGAGCCGGCCTCCGCGCTCCAGCGCAGTCGAGGTGCCAGCAGAGCGCCCAGCCAGGCGACCCCCACCACGGGCCAGGGCCACCAGAAGTCGTCCTGCAGCCAGAACAGATCGAGCAGGTTTTGCTGCAGACCCGCGCCGCTCGGCGCGTACTGGCGCCAATCCTGGCTGTTGCTGCCCGCGAGTTGCTGCAACCGCCGCACGAAGCCGCTCGGGTTGAAGGCTGCGCCGGAGAACAGCAGGTAGAGCCCGAGTGCGAGCGCGAGCGTGCGGCCGAGCCCGCCGAAATGGCGCTGGAGCTCCGCTCTCGAGCCAGCTCCGAGCAGCGGCAAGAGCACCAAGAAAACCAGCCCGGGTAGCAGCATTGCCGCGTACGCCTGGTCCTTGGTGGCCAGCGCGGCCGCCGCGCAGAACGCGAGCCAGCGGTAGTGGCGGCGCTCATCCTGCCGGGCGCAGAGCAGCAGCCGGTCGAGCCAGAGCGCGATCCACATCAAATAGGCCACGTCGACGTTGGTGACTCGCCCGTAGTAGGCGACCGAGAGATTGAGCATGCAGAGCGGCACGCCCCAGCGGGCGGCTCGAACGCCAAACAACCCCCCAAAGGTGCGGCCGAGCGCCAGCAGCGCGACGCTGAGCATGGCCGCGTGCAGGAGCTTGGTGAGCAGCGCGATCGCCGTCATCGAAGCGACGGAGGTCACGACCGCGGGCAGGGCCTGGCCCGTCGAGGCGGCCACTGCCACGTCGACGACCAGCACCGGCAACGACACCAGGGCGATCCACAGATAGTGAAACAGCGGGTATCGATCGGCGCTGCCGGGCCTCAGATTGTCGGCGATCCCAGCGAGGAAGGCGCGCGGGGCGGCGCCGTCGTTCTCCCAGCCGTACACGCCGGGTTGATCCCAGAACATGTTGACGACCTGAAAGCTCAGAAACAGCAGCAGTTGGCAGCGCAGGATCGGATCCTGCTGCCAGAGGCGCCGGAGCTCCTCTCGGCCGTTGCGCAACGGCGCGCAGAGTGCGCCTCGCAGGCGCGCCCAGCGCACGGGAGCGCGCGTCGGCGGATGGCGGAGCTCAGCTGACATCGCGGAGCTCCGCCGAGAAACCCCGTTGAAATCCTGGGCTAGCTAGCTGCCCATGGGTCCGTCAGCGGCAGTCGAACTGGGCGTCGCCGCCCTGCGCGCCGCCGGTGAGCTCCAGCTGCTCCTCGATCACGGCGCCGTTCACGTCCGTGATGCGCACGCGGTACGTCCCCATCACGCCGTCCGGCGGCTCGAAGAAGTTGTACTGCGTGCGTGCTGCCTGCACCCACGTGCCCGGCGCCACCTCTACCTCGGCCTTGGCGACGGGATACTTGTGACCGCGCACCAGGAACTGATTCCAGTACGCGTTGCTCGGCTCCTTGAGCTCGATGGTGACGTTGTTGGTGCCGCCGCAGGGAGCGAAACGCCAGTTCACGCCCGAGATCTCGGTGCCACCGGCGTTGTTGGTGAGCGCATTCCAGGCGCCGCGGCTGAGATCGAGGTGGCCCGCCGTGCAGGTGGGGTTCGAGGCGATCGGGCACTCGTCCACCACCGTCGCGTTGACGGTGCGCCCCTGGTAGGTGATGTCCACGCAGGCGCCGCACGCAGCCGAGCCGCGGTAGTTGGTGGTGTTGATCGCGACGAACATGGTCGGATTGGCGATGCCGGTGACCGCGTCGCCCTGGCCGTTGCCGAGGTTGCCGGGGGTGATGCCGAACCCGCAGGCGATGTTCCCGAAGTTGATGGTGCCCTGGCCGAACCAGTACACGGTGGCTTGACCGCCGTTGAAGCTGGTGAGCCCCTGCGGGTTGCACGCGACCGGATCGCAGCTGCCCGTGCCCTGACACAGGGTGCCGTTCGGACAACGCGTCGAGGCGAGGCTGGTGCCGTCGGCAGAGCACGTCCCCACCTGCGTCATGCCGTCACAGCTGATCTGCGAGGGGGTGCAGACCTGAGCGGGCAAGCAGGCCGGCGTGGCTCCCGTACCGCCGCAGGTCCCCGTGCCGCAGCTCTGGGCGGTGAAGGCCGTGCCCTGCGCGTTGCAGGTATTGAGGTTGTTGCCGTCACACCAGATCTGGCTGGCGACGCACGTCTGCGCCACCTGCTGCACCTCTGCCGGTACCGGCGAAGGATCCAGCTGGCCCGGCGGGATCGGAGTGATGGGCGTCGTCGTGGGCAGTCCGCCCTCGGAGCTGCGGCAGGCGCCGCCGGTGCAGCTCAGCCCACCGGTGCAGGCCGTGTTGGCGCTGAAGTCGAAGGCGAACCCCGTCGCGTCACAGCGCGTGGCCGTATTGCCGCTACAGGCCGCGAGCAGTGGCTCGCAGAGCAGCGGCGCACAGTCATGGGTCGCGGGGCTGCAGGCGGAACCGGTGTTGCACGTGCGCAGCAGCGTCGTGCTCTTCTCGTCGGCGTTGCAGGTGTGGATCTCCTCGCCGAGACAGACGCTTTCCCCCACCTTGCAGTTGAGCGGCTGGCACTGGCCCGCGTAACACACGTTGCCGCTGCCGCACTGGGTGGCCTGGAACGCCGTCCCGGCGCTGTTGCAGGTCTCCAGCGTACCACCGCCGTCACAGCGCGATTTGCCTGCGATGCACAGCGCAGGTGCGGGGCCGTTGGCGGCTGCGCCGGAGCCGTTGGCGGTCGAGCCGCCGTTGCCAGAGTTGCCGAAGGGCGAGATGTCCGTGCCGTCGGTATCTCCTTCAGCGGGCGCACCGCAACCCGCGAGCACGCCGGCAAAGACGCCGCCCAGGGCGAGCAAGCCGGCGAGCGCCGCGTAGGCCGGGGCGGTGCCGTTGCTCCGATGGGGATGCTGGGATGAAGAAGATGCAATCATGGAAGCGGCCTCGGCGGTGCGATGGATCGACGATCGATGATGGAAGCGCAAACGAGCATAGAAGCAATCCGGGCGCGCCGCAACGCCGCGGCCGGGCGCGCTCCGGCAACATATCATCGAGCTGTAATAGGCCTCGAACGATGGAAACGATGTGCCGCTTTCGGGCCTCTTCGCGCGCGCCGCGCGCTCGGGTCGCTCGCAACTGCGACGCGATGGATCGCAGTGATCCGCGCGCCACCACGCCGTGCACGGCGACGATTCGGGACACCTCGTGAGCTGCGGCCTGCCGAGTGCCCCCTCGAACTCGCTCGGTCGGGCCCGGCCTCGTGCGGGCGAAGGGCGCGGCGCTGCATGTGGGATGTCCGTGTCCCGTGCGCAGCGCGCCGCCTCGGGAGGTCGGGCGCCGCCTCGGAAAGGTCGATAGGCGCGCCGCCGGCTTTGGCTTTACACTGTGCGCATGCGCGTCGCGCTCTTGTACCCGCCCCCGTGGAAACTGGCCGAACCGGGTCAGGACGACGGCTTCGCTGCCGACGGCCCCCCGAAGGACTACCGCGAGGGCGATCTGGACCCGGATTTTCACCAGATCCCGTACGGGCTGCTGTCGCTCGGCGCCGAGGCGGCCCGCGCGGGCCACCAGGTGAAAGTTTACAATCTCTCTGCCTTTTCTTGGAGCCGGGTGGAGGAGGTGGTGCAGGCGCTGGCCGCCGACGTGTACGGAATGTCCTGCTGGACGGCCAATCGGCGCGGCGTCGACCTGGTGTCGCGCTGCATTCGCCGCTTTCATCCCCAGGCGCACGTGGTCGTGGGCGGGCCGCATGCGACCCCGCTCGCGCGCGAGGTGTTGCAGCACTACACGGCGGTCGACACGGTCGCCGTGGGCGAGAGTGAGGACACGTTTATGGAGCTGCTCGAGCGGCTCGGGCGGGGGGCTCCGCTGACCGGCATCGCCGGCACCTGGTATCGCGAGGGAGCGGAGATCAAACAGGGGCCCGAGCGGCCGTCCATCAATGAACTCGATCGGCTGGCGTCGCCGCACGAGTATTTCGCGACGCACATCGTGATGACGTCGCGAGGCTGCCCCTGGCAGTGCACTTTCTGCGGTGCGGAGACCACCTGGGGGCGAGGCTTTCGCGGTCGCTCGGTGCCGCGTGTGCTCGACGATCTCGAGAGCGCGCTCGCCCGGCTGCCGGTGAAGATGTTGCAGATCAAGGACGACACCTTCACCGCCAACAAGCGCCGGGCGCTCGAGATCTGCAACGGCATCCGTGAGCGCGGGCTCGACTTTAGCTGGAGCTGTGACACGCGCGTGGACGTGCTCACCGGTGAGCTCTTGCACGCCATGCGTCTGGCCGGCTGCCGGCGGCTGAGTCTGGGAGTGGAGTCGGGGTCACCCGACGTGCTGTCCAAGATCAACAAGAAGATCACGGTCGAGCAGATCTTGCGTTCGACCGCCCTGGCCAAGAGCTACGGCATCCAGGTGCGCTACTACATGATGCTCGGCAATCGCGGCGAGACGCTCGAGACCTTCCACGAGACGTTGCAATTTCTGGAGCGCGCGCGCCCCCACCAGTACATCTTTTCCTGCCTGTCGATCTACCCCGGGACGCTCGATTTTCAGGATGCCGAAAGCGCGGGTGGGCTCGATCGTTCGGTGTATTTCACGGAGACCTTTCAAGAGCTCAAGACGCCGTTTGATGCCGACGAGGCGTGCACGCGAGCGATGAGCGACTGGTTCGAGCAGAACAAGGGCCTGCAAGAGTACTACGTGGAGAGCGTCGCAGAGGCGTCCGCCGTGCTGGAGCGGGTCGGGGATTATCACGCCGCCCACCTCGATCTCGCCGGCGCCCACTACCGCGCGGGGGAGCTCGATCCGGCCGAGCGCCACGCGCGTCGCGCGCTCGAGCTCGGGTATCCCTCGCCCGGGCTGGTCTACAACTACCTCGCCTGCATCGCTTTCCTGCGTTCCGATCTGCGCGGCATGCAGGATCACTTCATGGCGGGCGCCAAGGCGGATCCCCAGCACCACATCTTGATCAGCAACGTGGAGCGGGCGCGCCGCTGGTTTCGCATGAATGGTCCGGAGTTGGGGTTGCCGCTCGAGCTGCAGGCTCGGCACGATTTTCAGCTCTTCGAGCGCACGCAGCAGCCCACGCTGCCGGGGCCTTTGCCGCCGGACTTTGCGGTCTGGGCGGAGGCGCCGCGCGCCGTGAGCCAGGCCGACAAGAGTGAGCGGAGCGCGCGCCGCCTACCCATGTTGTAACGCCGGCGATCGCGAGACTAGCGAGGGGGCGGCGTGCTGCCGCCATCCGGCCTGTGCCGGACCTTGCGGCGGCGGTGCTGGCGCACCTCTTCGGGCAGCAGACCTTTGACGTTGGCGTACTTGCCGAAGCACAGCAGGCGATCACCGAGGTGCAGCTCGCGGGTGCCGCGGGGATTGGGGATCACCTTGCCCTCGCGATGTAGGCTGAGCACGACGATATCGAGCTCGCGCAGTCCAGAGCTGTCGATGGTGCGCCCGGCCATGCCGGTCTGCTCCCCCACGTACAGCTCCACCACACCGTAGCCTCGACTCACGGTCAGGCGCTGGCGAATGTCGAGCTCCGGATACTGCACGTTGTCGGCGACGTAATCGACGATTGCCCCCGCGATGTCCCGCTGGGTCGCGGCCTCGATCCCTTCCAGTCCCGGTGAGGAGTTCACCTCCATCACGCTGGGCCCGGACGCCGTCTCCAGCATGTCCACGCCGGCGATGCGCAGCCCGATGATTTGCGCTGCACGCACCGCGGTTTCTTCGTACGCGGGGTCGAGCTCGGCCGCCTCCACCTGGCCGCCGCGATGCACGTTGCTGCGAAACTCATCGCCCTGCGCCACGCGGCGCATGGCGGCGACCACGCGATCGCCGATCACGAAGGCACGGATGTCCCGGCCCCGGCTTTCGTTGACGAACTTCTGCACCAGCACGTTTTGCTTGGTGCTCTGCAAGGTCTCGATGATGGCCTGCGCGACCTTGGCCGATTCCGCCAGGATCACGCCGACGCCCTGGGTGCCTTCGAGCAACTTGATGATCACCGGGGCGCCGCCGACCCGAGCGATGGCAGGCAACACGTCGTCGCGGTCGCGCACGAACTCGGTCGGAGGAATGCCGATGTCGTAGCGGCTCAGGATCTGCGTGGAGCGCAGCTTGTCGCGCGCGTTGGCGATGCCGGTGGCGGTGTTGGCGCAGAACACGTCCATCTGCTCGAACTGGCGCACGACGCTCGTGCCGTAGAACGTGATGGACGCGCCGATGCGCGGAATCACCCCGTCGTAGTGCCCGAGCGCCTGGTTCTTGTAATAGAGCTCCGGCGTTGCCTTGTCGCAGGAGATGGCAAACTTGAGCGTATCAAATACGCTGGCCTCGTGCCCCCGCGACTCTGCCGCCTCCACCAGGCGGCGCGTGCTGTAGCAGTCCGAATTCCTCGAAAGTATGCAGAACTTCATGACGGGGTGGTCTCGGGCGCGATGCCATTCGGGGGACCCGAGGAACGCGGCCGAGACGGTAGCAAACCTGCCAGAATGCGGTCCTGCAAAAGGCCCGCAAAGAGCCGTCCTTGACAGGAGGATCGGCCCGGTGTCAGACTTGGCATCGACATGAATCGTGTGCGTCCGTTTTCCGTTCAGACCGCTCGCGGTCTCATTATTAGCACCCGGCTGCGGCCAGGGTGCTCGGAACGCTGAACCGCGCTCGAGTCCACCCGAGAGGCCGCCATCGCGCGGCCATTTCGTTTCATGGAAGGGTCGCGGGGCGGCCTCCAGCACCTGCCGGAGCCCTGAAATGCCAACGACCCAACAGAAACCAAGCGTTTGTCTCATGGACACGACGCTGCGGGATGGGGAGCAAACTCCCGACGTCTGCTTCAGCGCCGACGAGAAGCTGGCCATCGCCCGGCTCTTGCTCGAGCAGGTGAAGGTGGATCGTATCGAGATTTGCTCGGCGCTGGTCTCGCCCGCCGAGCAACGGGCCGCGCGGCGCATCGCCGACTGGGCGCGCGCGGAAGACCGGCTCTCGCAGATCGAAGTGCTCGGTTTTGCCGACGCGGAGCGCTCGCTCGACTGGGTGAGAGGCGCCGGCCTGACGCGCATGAATCTGCTCGTCAAGGGTTCGGAGCGCCACTGTCGGCTACAGCTGGGGCTGAGCCTCGAGCAGCATGCGCTCCAGGTGCGACGCACGCTGGAGGCCGCCGGGCGCGCCCAGGTCGAGATCTCCGGCGTGTACCTCGAGGATTGGTCGCGCGGCATGCTGGAGAGCCCGGCGTACGTGAAGGAGTTCGTGCAGGCGCTCTCGGCGCTCGGCGTGCGGCGCTTCTACCTGGCGGACACCCTCGGTGTGCTCCAGCCCGAGCTGGTGCTGCGCTACGTGCGGCGCATGCGCCGGGACTTTCCGCGCGTGGGCTTCGAGTTTCACGCGCACAATGACTACGGACTGGCCACGGCCAACTGCCTGGCTGCGGTGCGCGCCGGCGCCGAAGGGCTGCACGTCACGGTGAACGGTCTGGGGGAGCGCGCCGGCAACGCCTGCCTGGCGCAGGTGGCCGTGGCACTGCGCGATCACGCGGGCCGTGCCAGCCACGTGGATGAAACACGGCTACCGCTACTGAGCGATCTGGTGGCAGCGGCCAGCGGGTACCCGGTGGGGCACAACGAGCCCATCGTCGGCAGCAATGTATTTACCCAGACGGCGGGCATTCACGCCGACGGCGACTCCAAAGCCGGGCTATACCACTCGGGCCTCGCCCCGGAGCGTTTCGAGCGCCGGCGGCAGTATGCGCTCGGCAAGCTCTCGGGGCGCGCCTCCCTGGCGATGCATCTCGCGGAGCTCGGTGTCAGCCTGACCCCCGACGAGCATGCCGAGCTCCGGCAGTACGTGGTGGCGTTGGGCGAGCGAAAGCAGCGCGTGCGCCGCTCGGATTTGCAGCGCTGGCTCGAGCCTGGAGTGTTACGCTAGCCAGTGCCGCAATGAAAACCCCGACCGCGATGGGCTGGCGCGAGTGGATCGAGATCCCGGAGCTCGGCATCAAGCGAGTCAAGGCGAAGGTGGACTCCGGCGCGCGCAGCTCGTCCTTGCATGCAGAGGACATCGAGCTGTTTCAGACTCGGGGTAGCATGGGCGTCCGGTTCACGGTGCTGCCCTTGCAACGCAGCCGGCTGCGCGCCGTGACGTGCCAGGCGCTGTTGCACGACGAGCGCTACGTCAAGAGCTCCAACGGTTCGCGTGAGCTGCGGCCGGTAATTCGCACGGCCGTCAGCTGGGGCGGGCAAACCTGGGAGATCGACGTGACGCTGACCTCGCGCGACCTGATGGGCTTCCGCATGCTGCTGGGGCGCGAGGCCATCCGGCGCCGCTATCTGGTGGACACGGGGCGCTCGTATCTCGGCGGGCGTGGCCTCACGTCGCGCCCCCGCGTGCGCAAGGGCGTCTAGCCGGACCCGTCGTCCCGAAGGGCCCTAGGGGGACACTTCGAGCACGATTTTTCCCTGATTTGCGTTCTGCTCCATGCGCTCGTGAGCACTCCGTACCTCACTCCAGGGGTACACACGATCGATGATCGGCCGCAGTGTGCCACGCTCGAACTCGGGCAAGAAGCGGCGCGCAAAGCGCTCCACGATGGCCGCCTTGTCCGCCGCGGAGCGCGAGCGCATCACCAGCCCGAGCAGCTGCCAGCGCCGCCGCAACACGCTACCGAGATCCAGCTTGCCCTGAGCCCCTCCGAGCAGGCCCACGATCACCCAGCGCCCTGCCTCGGCCAGGCAGGTCTGGTGCCGCTCGAAGTAGGCGCCGCCGACGAAATCGACGATCACATCGACCCCGCGGCCCTGGGTTTGCTCGCGGCAGACGGCGGCGAAGTCTGCCTGCCGATGGTTCACGGCGATGTCCGCGCCGAGCGCACGCAGCCAGCTGACCTTTTCCGGCGTGCCGGCGCAGGCGATCACGCGCGCGCCGCAGAGCTGGGCGAGCTGGATCGCGGCGGAACCGACCCCGCTCGCACCCGCGTGGATCAACACGACGTTGCCCGACTCCAGCCGCCCCAGAGAGAATAACGCTTCGCTGGCGGTCAGGAACGCTTCGGGAATCGCCGCTGCCTCCGCAAAGGAGAGCCCCGCGGGAATGGGCAGCACTTGCTCTGCTGCCACCACGGCGCGCTCTGCGTAGCCCCCGCCGGCGAGCAGCGCCATCACGCGGCTGCCCAGCGTGACACCGGAAACACCGGCGCCGAGTCCGCGCACCAGCCCGGCACACTCGAGCCCCAGGATCTCCGAAGCGCCGGAGGGCGGCGGGTAGACGCCGCGCCGCTGCAGTAGATCCACCCGGTTCAGCGCGCACGCCTTGATCTCGATTTCGACCGCGCCCGCGCCGAGCTGGGGTGCCGCCACCCGCCCGAGCTCGAGCTGCTCGACGCCGCCTGGCGCGCGTACGACCACGGCGGCCATCGATGCTGGGCCGAGCGGAGGGGAAGGGGCCATGGCAGCGACAAATGTACGGGAAGAGGCTGCTCGGAGGGTAGCGATTGCAGCGCGCGCCGCTCTATTGTGCGCGGCATGGCCGAGCCACAGCCGAGGGATTGGGCGCCGCTGTTCGAGCGCGTCCGGCGCGTGGCCACGGCCAAGGGTCGCGCCATCGAGGGCGCCTTTGTGGCCGAAGGGCGCCGCCTGCTCGAGCGCGCGCTGCGTGCCGGCTGGGTGCCGCGCGAGGTCATCGTGGCCGAGGGGGCAGGGGAGCAGGATCCGTCGCTCGGGGTCCTGCTCGCCGAACTCGCGACGTTGGGGCGGCAGGTGTGGCACGCGCCGGAAGCGGCGCTGCTCGAGCTGAGTGAAGGGCGCCGGGCGGGCCTGGTCGCGTCGCTCTTTGACCTGCCGCCCAATCCGCCGCTGCCTGCTCTCTTGCGAGCACGTCCAGCGCCGGCCGTCTTCTTGGTGCTGATCGACGTCGAGGAACCCGGCAACGTGGGGGCGCTGATCCGCACCGGGCTGGCCTGCGGCGCTGCGGGTCTGATCTGCGTGGGCGCGACGGATCCGTTTCATCCCAAAGCCGTGCGCACCAGTCTGGGCAGCACGTTCAAGCTAGCCATCGGGCGCGCGTCTGCTCCCCTCTTGTTCGACACGCTGCATGCGCTGGGCATCCATTCCTTGGCCGCCGTCGCGCGCGAGGGCTCCCCCTTACATGTGGCGAGCTGGCCCCGCGGCAGCGTTGCCGTCCTGGTCGGCAACGAAGCGCGCGGCTTGCCCGAGGCCTGGCGCGACGCTGCCGACAGCCGTGTGAGCATTGACCTGTGCCGGGCCGTCGACTCCTTCTCGGTCAATGCGGCGGCCGCCATCTGCCTGTATGAAGTGCAGCGCCGCCTGATGACGTAGCGCCGCGCTCGCGGCGCCGTGGAAAGCAACACCTGCCGGGGTCAGCCGCCCGGTCCAGCCTGGGGCGGTACATTTTTTTTGACTTCGCCAGGCGTCCCAAGGAGACCAGGCGCATGAAGCACACGGTGACTCATGATCTGGGGCGAGCCGGGGCAAAGAAGGTCGCCGAGGCCGCCTGGAGCAGTTATTGCGCTCGTTTCGCGAGCTATAACCCCAGCTGTGAGTGGCAGAACGAGTACTCCGCCAACATCGGTTTCAAGGTGAAAGGCATCGCGCTCAAGGGCGCGATCGACGTCGGTGACAAGGGCATCGACCTCGATCTCGACGTGCCGTTCTTGCTGCGGCCGTTCAAGGGCCAGGCGCTGCAGGTGATCGAAGAGGAGATCCGGCGCTGGATTGCCAAGAGCAAAGCCGGCGAGATCTGACGCTCAGAAGTGTTTGCCCATGCCCAGCGTGAAGCGCGCGGCGGGCTTGCCGAGCAGATCGTCGGAGTCGCTGGAGCGGCGCTGTTCGAAGAACAGCACCTGGCCCAGTGCCTCGGCAAATGGGTAGTAGCCGTGCGTCAGCTCGAACGAAGCGCCGAGCACGGCGCCGAAGCCGAGCGCGAAGCTGTCGCGGCCCGGAGCTCGACCCGGGGTCTCGAAGCGCTGCCGCAGCCAGCTCGCGCCCGCGAGGCCACCCAACGCCACGCTGACCCGCGTGAAATCCCAGACGTGGGCCACGGACAGATCGAGGTCGAGATCGTCGATGCGCGAACCGAGTACGTCATTGTCGAAGCGGGAACGGCACGCGCCGAGCCCGGCGCTCAGGCTGAGCTGGGGCAAGGCAACCGCGTAGCCGGCGCGCAGGCCCTTACACAGGCTGGCCTCTGACCATAGCGACGAACGCAGCTGTACGCCCAGCCACGGGCCGTGCGCGCTCGCGCGCTCGGTGCCGCCCTTGCGGGCCAGGCGCGCATACTCGACGGCGCTCAGCCGGGATTCCTGGAGACGCAGGGTTTGCCCCGCCCCGAGTTCCAGCTGGCCCTCGAGCAGATGATCGCTCGCCCGGCCGCGTACGAAGTACTTGCCGGGCTCGAGCGCGAGCACCCGGCGCGCGTCGTGCTCCCCGACCTCGGCGACGACGGGGCCCTGCTCATCGCCCCGGAACAGCAGGAAGGCATGCCCGGCAGGAAACGCGATCTGCCCACTGCGGCCGCCGCGCGGCAAGACCCAGGTCAGCGGCAGGGCACCTTTCCCCTTGAGATCGAAGCGAAAGGTCGGGTGTTGCGTGCCGTACAAGGTCTGACTGCTGGCGCGCAGCGTGTGCTGATACGCGTAGCCGTACACCTCCTCCAGGGAGACGCTGCCGTCGCCGTTGCGGTCGGCGGCGCCGCGCAAGCCCGAGACGAGGTAGTGAGTGAAGAAGGAGCCACGCAGCGCGTCGGATTCCTGCGCGTCCTCGTCGACCGTGCTGGAGGTGAGCAGGGCCAGGCCCTCGCCGCTCGGTCCGGGGTCGAGCACCAGCGGGAAGGGCTCGGTCCGCTGTGCGCCTTTCACACGCGTCAGGGAACCCGAGCGACAAGCGTCGAGCACGAGGATGCGAAAGGCGGCGGGCGAGCCTTCCACCAGGCGCTGCAGCAGCGACAGCTCCAGCGGGTCGGAGCCGGTGTGCAGGGCCGAGGTGTCGGCATGGCCCGAGTAGTACACGAACAAGACCGCCTCCCGCCCGGCGCTGCTGTCGGCGCGGATGCGCGCGTTCATCGAGATCAGCACGCGCTGCAACTCGCTGCCGCCTCGGCCCTGCAACAGGACCATGTTCTCGGGCAGAAAATCCCCGAGTCCGCGCAGTACCTCGAACACTTTCTGCGCGTCCGTCTCGGCGTAGCGCAGGGTGACTTCCGCGGCGAAGCCCGTGTCGTTGCCGGCGATCACTGCGTAGCGCGTGACCGCCGCACGTGCGGGCCCCGCGAGCATGCCGACGGCGAGCGCCAGCAGCCAGATTCGAGCCCACCTCACGGGGTCTCCTTGTGCAAGGTCCAGAGCTCGTGACTGCAATCGGCGGGGAATACCGGGGCGTCGGGGGCGCGCTCGATGGCGTGCTGCAGCTCCGATAGCGAGCGGGAGCTGCGGCAGAAGACGCCGTACAACCGCTCGTCGCCGGGCGTGGCGTCGAGCGCGATGGCGGTCGGCAGCGGCTGATCTCTGCCGGGCTGAACCGCAGAGAGCTCGTCCGTATCCGGATGGTACGCGCTCAGCCGCCCTGCCGAATCGAGGCCGAAGATGGCGACGAATACACGCTCGCGCGCGCTGACCGTGAAGCGCAGAGCGTCCCCGGCGCGCAGGCTCTCTTCCGGGCTCGGTGCGAACACTCGGCCGCCGCGGCGCACGACCCAGCCGAGGCTCGCCGGGCTGCCCTTGGCGCGCGTCCCGGAGCTCGCGCCGACGTCGTCCCAGCGCTCGGCGGTTCCCCAGGGCGTGCCCACGACCAACGCCAGGGCCGCGGCCGCGGCCAGCGCCGAGGCCCCAGCGATCCAGGACCAGCGCCTGCTGCGCGCAGAGCGCGCCAGCGCCGCGAAGGAGGGCGCATCTGCCTCGAAACCGCGGCGCGTCTCCGTCCGCTCCGCCCGGCGGCTCTGGCAGAGCGCGCAGCCCTCGACGTGTGCCTCGACGCTGGCCGCGTCCGCGGGTGTCAGCTCGCCGGCGAGCCATTCATCCAGCAAGAGCGCGGACGGGCAGTGCTCGCTGCGCCGGCGCATCAGGGGCCCCTCCGGCGCAGCTCGCGCGCTTCGAGCTGCTGCAGCAGCTTGCCCACCCACTGGCGCGAGCAGCCCAGCACGCGCGCGATTTCCTCCTGGGTCATCTCGTCCATGTGATGATAGACGGCGACGCGCGCGAGATCGTCCGGCAAGGACAGCAGCCAGGCGCGCAGCTCGACCAGCGTCTCGGGGCTGGGATGGGTCGCTTCTTCGCGGCCGGCGTAGTTGGCCGCCAGCAGCCGTTCGCGGGTGCGGCGGCGGCGCAGGCGCCCCAGGGCAGCGTTCGTGGTCATCCGGTACAAGAAGGTCATCGCCGAGCTCGAGCCCGCGAACTGCCCTGGGTTCTGCAGTAGCGAGGTGAATACGTCATGCAGCACTTCCTGCGCCTCCGCTTCGTCGCCGAGCAGCTGCCGGGCACGGTGCAGCACGGCCGGGCCGTGGCTGATGTACAGCTGCTCGAGCGACGGGCGGGGCGACACGGGGCGAGCGATGGCCCTACCCACGTCCGGGGCCAGTGTCGAGCGCAGAGCGATCTCGGCCACTCACCAGCTGCCCCTGACTAGCGGGGCAGTCCGTAGCGGCGCGCAGCGCGGGTTCATGGAGCGAGCAAGGGCAACGCGATGGGTGGGCCGATGCGCAGGTCGACCTGAGCTGTGCTCGCGTCCGGCGCGGGCTGCAAGGCCAGCCCTGCGTCACACTCCTCGTCCGAAGGCTCGCATGCAGTCGGGAGTTGCATCAACTGGTAGCCTGGCGCCATCGTCAAACCGAGCGCTGTGAACCAAACCGAGCTCTCGGCAATGCCGTCGGGCGTAAACACCAGCGCGTGACTGGCCGAGCTCCCGAGCAGCCAGTCCGGAAGGTCCGGTTGGCTCCCATCGAGTTGGAAAGGCGCTCCGGCAGGATCGAGCGCCACGAACAGGCCGACCGCGAGCCGCTCCCCCGTCGTGGAGCCGATCAGCGCGCTTTGCGGTGGCGGCTCGAGAATGTCCAGGCTGAACTGCGCGGGGAATTCTCCCGCCGCCGGCGTCGTCTGGCCGATCCCGCCGCTGACGAACTCCGGCGGAGTGTCCGCCAACAGACTGACTCCCGTGACATCGCCACAATTCTCCACGCACTCTCCCCAGGCCTCCAGCGTAGCGCAGGTGATCTCGCCGCAGGCGGCCACGCACGCGCTGGGTTCCCCGTTCACGGTCTCGGCCTCCCCCGTGCAGAGCAGATCGAAATCGCCGGACGTGGTCAGCCAGAGGATCCCGACCTCCACCTCACCCACGCGGAGCGCGGCTTCGACCTGGCCGGCAACACTCAGCAGCGGCTCTCCGCGATAGCTCGGATCGGCCTGGCTCTCGCAGCCGACGCCGATGCCCAGCGCGGCGACCCCGATCGCCGCCAGGTTCAAGGTTCTCGTTCCACTCGCGCGTTCTGTCTGCGTTCTCGACGTCTCGGTCATGGCTGACCTCCTCCTGCTTGCCCCGTGTCGGGGTCGTTGCCGGTTCGGTGCGCGAGGAGGTACCGGGTGCTACCAGAATCGGTCGGGGCGTGTCGATTTCTGGCGGCGGGGGCGCAAAGGCAGCGCAGGTCCGCACGCGCCCCCGCGGCTGGGCGAGCGGAGCGATCAATTCGGGCTACCGGCGCTGCGGCGAGCGCCGCGTGGGGTGCGGAACCCTAGTTCGTCGACTGCGCGCGATGACTGAGGTGCGCTTCGCCACCGGCGCTGCTGCCGCTGAGATCCAGATCGATCGACAGCACGGCCAGTTCACGCCGGCAGGCGGCCTCGTTGCCGTCGGTGCACCAATAGTAGGAGACCTCGACCTGGGCGGGGCCCGTCGCTCCGTCCGCCACCTCGATCGGCAGCCGCAGTGGCATCCCCTGCTGCCCGAGCGGCCCGTTCAGGCGGCGCGGAAAGCCGAGACCGATGCCGCCGCTGCCGCGCGCCGACACCGGAGCGTCGAGCGTCAGCTTCGCGCCCGCGGGGGGTGCCAGGTCGATCAGCAGGACGCCGCTGCCAGGCCCCAGCTGGCCCTCTGCTTTCAGGTGTGTGAGCGGCGGTGCTGCTTCCACCACGGCTGCGGCACTCGGCTCCGCGCGCGGGGTGGCGTTTTCGGAGGGCCGCGGTGGAACGCCGGGCCCCTGGCAGGCGAGCGCTCCCGCGCTCAGACCGAGCAGCAGGGCGGAGGCGAAGGCGGGAATTTTCACTGGTATTCTCAAGCTACACCGGCCGGTGGGGGTGGGCGAGCCCAAATCGAGCCAGTCACCCCCAGGGCCGAGGTGCCACGGTCAGATGCTGTCGCGGCGCCCGAGCAGGACCAGGATCGCAGCCAGCATGGCGACCAACATGGCGCCGAGCACCGCGATCGGCAACCAGGTGGTTTCGAAGGCAACGAAACCCCAGGCGCCATTCAGGCTATCGCTGGCGATCTGGGCCGAGGCGCAATGGAACTTCCCGGCGCTGATGAAATTCTCCAGGTTGTTCAAGTCCGGCTTCTGGAGATCGATCGTCCAGGCAGGGTCGCCGTCCACCGCGATGCGCTCCTGAGCGACCAGGCCCTGAAAGCCCCAGCGCGCGGGCATCAACAGCATGGGCCAGGTGAGCATGGCATTGGTGGTCATCGGCACCATCAGGCCGCCGAGCACGACCTGGGGGATCAGGGCGATCGGCGTGAGCGCCATGGCGGCTTCGCTGCTCACCACCATCGTGCTCACGAGCAGACCGATGGCCACCGAATTCATGCCGGTCGCAATCAGCGTGGCCAGGTCGGTGAAGAACGCAGCGGGGCCTCCGCTGAAGCCGAGCGCGTAGAACACGATGCCGAGCAGCACCGTGCATTGCACGACGGTGATCAGGCTGAGCAGCAGGAACTTGGAGACCACGTAGTTGAACAGCCCCAGATTGACCATGCGCTCGCGCACATAGATGGCGCGTTCGCTGACGATCTCGCGCGCTGCGTTGCTGGTGCCAAACCAGACCGCAGTGACGGCCAGAAAGAAGACAGCGACCGTGTGGTCACTGGTCGCGCGCATGCCGCCCAGAATCCCGCTCGAGGCTTTCTCCAGCTCGCCCGAACGGGACGCCAACTCCTGGATGGCGCCGAGGCACCAGTAGGGGATCGCGTCCTCCTGGCCGCCGAATACCAGCGCCAAGAGGACGCCGATGATCGGCGCCTGGAGCAGCATGATGGCCATGCCGCCCACATCCCGCCGCTTGATCTTGAAGTAGCGGCCGAAGAGCTGCCCGAACTGGCCCTGCGTGTTCGGCCTGCGATTGGGTACGGCGGCGCTCTGGGTGCCCGCGCCGACCTGACGCTTGCCGCTGAACATGCTGCGGAAGGTCGGGTTCTGGTCGCTGAAGAACTCGTCGTGCCATTGACGTGCCGCAGCCGCCCGGGCCTCCTGCCGTGTCGCGTTGGGATTGTCGCGGCGCATGGCCTCGAGCATGGGCTGCTCGCGCTGCAGCAGCATGTCGAACATGTCGCGTGGATTATCGACGGCGTTCGGACGACCCTGGCGTTCGAGCCAGCTGCCGAAGAAGCGATAGGCGTCGGGCTGCGTCGGACCGTAGTAGATCGGCACGCCCCCCAGACCCATGATCAGCGCCAGATTGAACTTCTCGAACTCGTCCTTGGCGGGCTGGTGGATGGTCGTGATGATGGTCTTGCCGGTCTGGCGCGCCAGATCGGCGAGCAACTTGACCAGCGCGGTGGTGTCGTCCGCGGCCAGGCCGCTCGTGGGCTCGTCGAGAAACATGATCACGGGATCGGTGACCAGCTCCATCGCGATGTTGACGCGCTTGCGCTGCCCGCCGCTCAAGATCTTCTTCTCGGGCTTGCCGATCTGTAAATCTTTGACGTTCTCGAGGCCGAGTTGCTGCAGGGTGGTGAGCACGCGCCGCTCGATCTCCTCCTCGGAGTAGTCGGGCGGAAGCCGGAATTTGGCGCTGTAACGCACGGCCTCCCAGACCGTCAGCTCGGGGTGCACGATGTCGTCCTGCGGCACGTAGCCGATCGAACCGCGCAGCGCGTCGTAGATGCTGTGCAGGTCCTCTCCGTTGATGCGCACCTGGCCGCTCGTCGGCCGCAAGTAGCCGTTCAGCGTGAGCATGAGCGTGGTCTTGCCCGAGCCGCTCGGCCCCATCAGTGCGATGAAGTCGCCGGGTAGCGCCTTGAAGCTCACGTGGTCGAGCAGCAGCTTCTTCTGGCCGGGGCGATCGCGGTCGTCTACCTCGAGCGCCAGGTCCCAGGCCTCGATCTCGTACAGCGGCTTGCCCTCCCAGGAGGCCGCGTCTTCGATCACCATCGCGACTTGCCGCGCGTCGGACTGGATGCGCAGCGGCATCGGCCCGATGAATACCTTTTCGCCCGCGGTGACCGCGATGCGCTGACCCTTGGGGATGCGCTGGCCGCGTACGAAGGTGCCGTTGGCGCTGCCTAGATCCTCGATGAACAGCGCGCCGTCCACCTGATGTAGCAGCGCGTGCCGGCTCGACACCTGTGGGTGCTCGATCTGGATGTCGCACTCCTTGGTGCGACCGATCGATTTACTCTGTGACCCCGTGGCGCCGCTGATGAATTGGCCGAGCACCGTCTTGTGGCGCGCGCCGCCGGCGGCAGCGGCCTCGGGACGCGCCTGGGTCGCCTCTGCTGGAGCGCGAGGGGCGCGGTCCGAGCCCGCGGCAGCGGGACGACCACTGGCAGCGGGGAACGCCCGGATCAGATCCTCGAGCAGGGTGACGGGGAAGGGGACGGGCCCGAGTCGAACGATCGCGCCCGGCCCCAGCGGGCTGAGCTGGTTGTTCGGCAGGCGTTCCTGATCGATGAACGTGCCGCTGGTCGAGCCGCGATCCGCGATGCTGAGCGGCGAGCGCCCGAGGCTCGCGTGCTGCCCCGATACGTTGGGATGCATCACGACGATCTCGTTCCTCGCCGGATCCCGCCCGATGCGCAGCTCGACCCCGCTGTCCTTGGGCTGGCCCTGTACGAGGAGCATCAGGGTGATGGCGGGATGGGTCAGCGGCAGGGCCGCGCCGTCCCCCAGGGTAAAGCTGGTACGGAAATCGAACGCGCGCTCCTCGTCGGCGCCGAGAGTTTCGCCGCCCGCCTTCGTGCCGCCGGCGACGCCGTTGATCAGGACCAGCGCGCCTGCCGCGCGCCGCTCGATGCGGGCGTGGACTGGATGGACGCCGGGACCTCCGAGCCGAATGTCGCAGCTCGAGCTCGAGCCAATGCTGATACTTTGCTTACCGAAGCCTGAAATCATTGCGCCTCGCCCGACTGCAAATCCCCCGCGGGGGCCCAGCCCCGCTTATAACGCCCCCCGGTACCGGAGCACCACCAGCGTCAGGTCGTCACGCTGCCGGGTCGTCCAGTTACCGAGCTCAGAGAGAATGTGGTCGCAGATTTCGGTCGCGGGCCGTCGTGCCACGCTCTCGAGGCTTTGACACAGCCGCTCCAGGCCAAACTGCCCGAGCTCGCGATTGCGAGCCTCGATCAAGCCGTCGGTGTAGAGCAGGAGCACGTCGCCCGGCTCGAGCTGGCAGTGCCCGTTAGAGATGCTGCTCGCCGGAGGTGCCGCCAGGATGCCCGCCCACAGCCCCGGCGTGGGCAGGCGCTCGCAGCTGTGGCTGCGGGCGCGGTACAACACCAGTTCTTCGTGGGCGCCGGCAAACTCCAGCCGCCCGTCGCGGTGGTAACGGAGCAAGGTCAGCGTGGCGTGCTCGTCGCGCTGCAAGCGGCGCCGCACGTTGTCGTGCAGCACCGCGTTCAGGGCCACCCAGGCCTGCGCCGGCGTGACGTTGGGGCTCATGTGGGTGGTGGCGGCCACGATGCTCTGAATCATCAACATCACCAGGCCCGTGTGCAGGCCGTGGCCGGCGACGTCCCCGATGCCCAACCAGCAGCCGCCCTCGCAGGGCAGAATGTCGAAGTAATCGCCGCCGACTTCCGTGGCGGGCCGCATGGCGGTGGCGATCTCCAGCCCGGGCACCTGCGGCTCGCGTGGCAGGATGCCCGTCTGGATGCGCGCGGCAATCTCCAGCTCCTGCGACATGCGGGCTTGCTCCGCCCGCTGCCGGTGCGTCGCCTCTTCGACGATCGCGGCCGACAGTTCGATGGCCTTGAGCGCGGTGCTGATCAGCTCGGGAATCGTCTGGAAGACAGAGCCCTCCCGTGAGCTGATCTCGATCATGCAGAAGCCGAGCGGTTGCTCGTTGAAGAACAGCGGCTGCACCATCATGCTGTGTCGCCAATCGGGCCGCAGCTGGGCGGGGATCACGTCGCCGGTCCGAAACGGCAGGTCGTTGCCCGCGCCGTACAGCTGGTTTTCGTCGTCATAGGCGAGCACCAGCTCCGAGTAGTCGTCCGGCCCTGGTTGGCCTGGGTGGAGGGCCACATACAGGCTGGAAATACGCAACGCCGGCAGGTGTGCGGTCAGGGCATCGCGCAAGGACGGCAGATCGAGCGCGGTGCGCACCGCCACGCTCAGCTCCTCCATGTTTCGCGTCAACGCCTCCTTCTCCAGTCGGCGCTTGGCTTGTGCGTGTTCGGCGAGTCCGCTGATGGTGACATGAGCGCGTTCGAAGACGGTCTCCGCGCGCAGCCAGACCTGAAGCGCACCTGCGAGTGAGCTGACGCTTTCACAGCGCAGCTCGGACACGGTGTCGTGCCACGCGGCGATGTTGGCCAGCGGCGCTGCCTGGCGCACGATGCCGTCCACGGCCATCACGAATTCGCGTTCCGTGCCGCGTTGTAGATCGCTGAGCAGCGCGTCCACGAGCCGCTCGGGGAAGTCGGGCTCGATGCCATGGTCGTCGTCCGGGCCTTGCTCGAGTGCCGGCGCTGCGCGCGCCACCGCTTCGATCCAGGCCTCGCGGCGGCTGCCGAGCGCACTCTGCAGCGCCTGGTCGGCGTTGGGCGACTCCAGCTCCAGATCCGGCTTGGGACCCACGCAGCCGCAGGATTGCCGGATCATGATCGTGGTCGGCAGGAACCAGGCTTCGTGGTCGCCCGTGCCCCCGAGCAGCGCCAGCACCCGGCGTACCGCCAGCACGCCCAGCTTGCGGGGAGGCTGGCGTACCGTCGTGAGTGGGGGCGTGACGAAGCGCGCCAGTTCGATGTCGTCAAAGCCGATCAGGGCGACGTCTTCCGGCACGCGCAGGCCGCGGCTGGCGAGTGCGTCGAGCGCGCCGAGCGCCATCCAGTCGTTGCCGGCAACGATACCGTCGCAAGCTCCGCACTCGCGCGACAACAGTTCCAGGACAGCGCGCGCGCCCGACGCGGGCGTAAAGTCGCCGGCCACGACCAGGCGCTCGTCGTAGTCCACGCCGCACTCGAGCAGCGCGGCCCGGTATCCTTCCAGGCGCTGCAAGGACTCGTTATTGGGGCCGTTGATGAATGCAATGCGGCGCCGTCCATGTCGTTCGATCAGGTGCCGGGTGAGCTCCCAGACGCCGGTCGTATTGTCCACGCTGAGCGAGGCCAGGCCCGGCCGAGGCGGGCCGATCGTGCAACACGGCACGGCGGCAAACCGCTGAAACAGCGCCTCCACCTGCGGGCTGTCCTCGCTGGCCATCGTGCCCGGCACGACGATCACGGCATCCAGGTCGGCGGGGCCGACCAGATCGTAGACGAGGTTCTTGGGGTCGGGGGTATTGGCCACCCCTCCTGCGAAGCAGTACAGATCGACGCCGTGCTCCTGGCACTCATCGTGCGCGCCCAGCACGATCTCGTTCTGGTAGGAGTAGTCGCCCCCGCGCAGAAAAATGCCGAGCCGCGGCTTCTGTCTCAGCTGCTGCGACACCTCCGGATAAGGACGACCGGCGCCGCGTCCGGATTTAGCACCGCTGGGCGTTTGTTGCCAAAGCAGGGGCTCCGCGGCGCCGCGAGGATGAGCAGGGGTTCCGGCGTCCCGCGCGCGGAAAAGCAGGGGTTTCCGGCGTCCCGCGAGGCTAAGGACGCCGCGTTCTGCCGCCGCGACCGGGCAGGGTCACTCCAGCCGAATGCTGAATCCGACGGGACCAAAACGGAGCTGGCTGCCGGTCCCGAGCGCGGTCCAGGTGCCGGGAGCCAGGCGTGTCTCATCGACAAAAGTGCCGTTGTTGCTGCGCTCGTCCCGGATCCAGAACTTTCCGTTTTCGATCTTGAGCGTCGCGTGCACGCTGGAAACGCTCGGATCGTTGAGCAAGACCACGCACTTGGTCTCGTCTCTCCCGGCCCGGACCTCCGCGCCGGAGGCGACCATGAACACGCCGGCCGCGCCCTGCAGCGTGGCCCGGGAGGCCGCCGCTGGGCCGCGCCCGCCAGCGCCTGGGGCCGGAGCGGGCCCCGGCGGGCTGCCCGGTGCCGTCTTGGCGGGGCGCCGGCGGCCGTTGCCGCGCAACAGGACCACCACCAGTAGCGCGACCACGGTGATGCCGAACGAGCCGCCGAGCGCCCACAAGAGCGGGAACGGCGCGGTGGTCGCCTTCAGCTCCAGAATGGAATCAGCGGTCACGCCGCTGGTGCGCGCCGCCCGGTTGTCGAGCACGACGAGGCGCGCCACGGCGCGCGGCCCGGAGCCGTGAATGATCTTCTCCGAGTTGGGGGCCTCGAACTCGACGAAGGCATCGGCCGCCTCCAGCGCGGTGCCACGCATACCCTGCGCGATGAGCTGCTTCTGCGCGCGGCGCGCGGCTTCGAGATCGGTGGTCTTCAGATCGCTGGGTGGAGTGCTGCCGGCGGGCAGAAAATACACCTCCGCTCGACTCTTGTCGCCGCCCCAACAGAAGTCGCCGAAGACCTTGAAGCGCCCGCCCGGATACACGCCATCGCCCACCTGCGCCACGGTCTGCGCGTCATCCACGTCCAGCGGCCAGCTCGACGGGTCAATGCCGATCGGCACGTCCTCAAACGTCGTATCGCCCAGGATGGGCGGATTGACGTTGTTGAAGACCAGCTTGAACGATTGCGTGATCTTCGGCGCAATGCAGCTCACCTTCCATTTCACGATCTGCATCGTGGCAAAGCGGCTGCGCACCGCGCTCACGATGTCGTCGGAGCGCCGCGACTCCCCTTTGCGCATCACGCTGAAGAACCCGCCGATCTGAGGGTTGGCGAGGTTCTGCATGAAATCGAGCGAGTTGTTGCGAAACTCGTCGTAGGTCGAGTGCGGGAAATAGATGCTGATGACCGGCACGGGCGTCTTCGGCAGGGCGGTGTTGTCCTGCGGGAATCGGCCATTGCTCATGTACTTCTGAAGCTCGAGCGCTCCCGGGCCGCTGGTGGACGGATCGGTGCCGCCAAAGCCGCTCGACAGCACCACCATGGCCTGGTGCATCGGCACCTTGACGTTGCCACCGACGTTGCCGAGCGCCTTGAAGGCGTCGGTCGCCGCCGTCTTGATGATGGTGAGCAGTGATCGGTTCCGTCCCTGGCTGGGGTACGGATCTTTCATCGCGTCGATCAGCCGCGCCGCCTGGGCCTGCTTCGAGGTAGGCAGCCATTGCGAATCGCGCACGACCTGGCGGTCGTTGAAGAACATCAGATTGACGATGTCGTTCGGCCCCATCGCCGCCACGAAGCGCCCGGCCAGCGTTCGCGCATCCTGAAATCCGGCGCCCATGCGCGCATCGGCGTCGATCAAGATCAACCACGCGGTGCCGACGGCGGGCTCGCGCCCGCTCTCACCCCACTTGGTGTGGCTGATGTACTTGGCGGGCCGATCCATGTCATCGACGCTGACTGCGAAGATGGCGTTCTTGGCGGGGAACGGGAACGAGGTGTACAGGGCGTTGGGCTTCTCCAGCGCCTCGCTCATGCAGCCGAGCTGAGCGTCCCCGCTCAGCCGCGCACAATCGGCGATCGCATCGCTGATGCGCTTGCTCTGCGAGACCTCGATCACGGTCGTGATGATCGGATGGCCACTCTCGAGGCTGGTGCGTGGGTCGACCCGAAGCAGCTTGGCCTCGGGCGCGCTCTGCGCCGAGAGGGAGCCGAGCAGGATCAGGCCGAGGGTGAGGAGCCCGACGGCCCTGCTCGGTCGAAACCGACCCCAGCCAAAAAATCGGAGCACTGTAAGCCGCATCACACGATCCTGATGTCTGAAAGGGTGGAAAATAGCGAGGCTGGCCCCGGGCAACTCTCCTGCCGCGGGGCGACGTTCTGCCCTGGAGCAACCAAACGTCTGCGAGCAGTCATGGCGGAGCACCTGGATAGCTGGTCGCCGCGGGCGGCGACTCGATCACTTTCACGACGGTGTTGAACAGGCCGAAGCGCACGCGATCCCCATCGCGCAACTCCCAGCGCTGACCGGCGCTCAAGGCGTTATCGTTGACGAACGTGCCGTTGGTGCTGTTCGTGTCTTCGACCACGATGCGCCCCGGTCGCGCCGACGCCAGCAGTACGGCATGCAGCGAGGACGTGGTCGGATGAGAGATCTCGATCTCGATGCCGCTCGCGCCCTGGCGACCCACCACGTTCTTGCCCTGGTGAATCGGCCAGTACTGGCCGAGCTCCACGGACTCGAAGCTGACGAGAAACCCCACCAGCACGCGCGGGCCGTCGAGCGGTAGATCCAGTGGGCGTGCCGCGGCTCCGGCATCCACCGAGGGAGGCAACAGAGGGGGCTTACCCCCGAGCACCGGGGGAGGGGGCAGCGGCGCCCGGACCTGCTGCGGCGTGTGCGAGTAGTGCGGCGCGGGCGCTGCCGCGGCTGCGGCAAGCGGAGCGCCACACACCACGCAAAACCGCGCGCTCGGCTGGTTCGGCTCGCCGCATTGGTGGCAGTCACGCATCATTAAGCAACCCGCCGGGTGCCTCTGTTGTACGGAGGAACGACGCGAAGCATAACCGCCCGCCCCCTCGCGCGGCCAGGATCAGATCACCACGCCGCACCGAGAGCCACTCGGCGCGGACGCAGCACGGCCGACGCGCGGCCCGCCGAAACCAGTCTGTCCGCGCGTCCTCGGCGCTGGGCCAACGCAGTTGCCTGCCAGCAAAAGAGTGGGCAAGAGCCGGCTGCCGGCAAAACCGGGCCCGCGACGACTCAGCGGTCGCGCTGGTCTTTTACGCGGGACGCCTTGCCCCGCAGGTCACGTAGATAAAAGAGCCGAGCCCGACGCACGACGCCGCGCGACACCAGCTCGATCTTATCGAGGCGGGGGGTGTGCAACATGAACGTGCGCTCCACACCCACGCCGAAGCTGGTCTTGCGCACGGTCAGAGTGCTGCGCGCGCCCGCGCGGTGGCGCTTGAGCACGATGCCCTTGAACACCTGCACGCGGAGCTTGTCACCCTCGACGATCCGGTAGTGCACGGCGACCGTGTCCCCGACGCGGAAATCCGGCAGGTCGGAGCGCAGGTTGACAGCCTCGAGTTGGGCGATTTTGCTTGTAATCATGGTCTCTTACCGGGAAGGCCCTCGAACACCGACAGGCTTCCGGAAACAGCTGGCGAAAGCAGCCGTCGAAACCAGGGCCGACGAAATGGGCAGGACGAAGGTGGATGAACAGTCAGCGACCCTCGGGGGACTCGGCCGCGCCAGGCACGCTGGGTGGCTCGGGTCGCTCCGGGGGAAGCGGGGCGTGCATTATGCAGGCGATTGTTCGCCCGTCAACGCCATCCAGCGGAACATTATCTGCCCGCCGATGGGCCGGAGATGCCGAGACGAGTCCATGCCCGGGCGTACGAGGACACGGAGTTGCTTGACGATCGGGGGCCGGAGCGTTAAGTGACGCGCCCCCTTCAGGTCGCTAAAAAGCCCTGTCCCTTCTGGAGCGCGCGAGAAAAATGAATCAGTACCCCGGCGTAGTTGGCCGCAAGCTTGGCATGACGCAGCTGATTGCCGAAGACGGCACGGTGTCGTCTTGCACCGTGATCGAGGCTCGCGCCCTGGTCGTGGGCAAGCGCAGCGCCGAGAAGGAAGGCTACGATGCTCTGATCCTGGGCATCGATGACGTTCGGGAGAAGCTCCTGACCAAGCCGGTGCTCGGTGCGTTCAAGGCGAAGAACCTGACGCCCAAGCGCGTCCAGCGCGAGTTTCGCTGCACTGCCGAGTACGCGGCGTCGATCGAGGTCGGGTCGGAGCTGGCGCTCGATCAATTGTTCGAGGTGGGTCAGTTGCTCGACGTGAGCGGCATCTCGCGTGGTCGTGGCTTCCAGGGCGTGGTCCGCAAGTACAAGTTTGCCGGCGCCGTTCAGACCCACGGTACACACGAGTACCGGCGCCACGGCGGCTCGATCGGTACCAACATGACCCCCGGTCGCACCAAGCTCGGCGTGAGGATGCCCGGGCAGATGGGCAACGCGCGCGTGAGCGTGCTCAGCCAGCGCGTCGCCAAGGTGATTCCCGAGCAGCACTTGGTGCTGGTGTACGGCGGCGTGCCCGGTTCCAAGGGTGGCATCGTCGAGCTGCGCGGCGCGGTCAAGCGCAGCGGCGGGCGCAACCAGCCGAAGGTCGCCCCCCCGACGAAGGCGGGCAAGAAGTAGCCCTCTCGGAGCCGCTTCGGCGGCTCCCTGTTCCCTGTCTCCCTGGCTCGATGCAGCTGTCCCGCAAGGGGCAGTGCCGCGCTTGTTCCCCCGCGGGGGCCCAGCCCCGCTTGTTCCCCCGCGGGGGCCCAGCCCCGCTCCCCCCTGCTGCTTGCCCGTATGGCCTTCGAGAGCTTGCAGGGGGATTGGCGTAGTGCTCGGACGCTGTATCGAGATCAGCGCCATCTGATCGTCGACAAGCCGGCGGGCGTCGCCTGCGGTCTGCCCGACAGTGAGTCCGTCGAGCTAGCAGAAGACGCCCCTCTGCGCTCTGTCCTGAGCGCAGAGCTTGCTGGCGAAGAGGCTGCGAGCGCGGAGATCGCGAGCGGCGAGTCTCGGCAGGTGCCCCTCGTCGTGACGCCCGCGCGTGCCTCGGGGCTCACGCTGTTCGGTCTGGGCGACGCTGCAGCGCTCGCGGAGGGCAATGGCTGGCCATCGCCCCTGCTCGAGCTCGGCCTGATCGTGGGCATCGACGACTGTCGCTTGCCGGCCGAGGGAGAGCTGACGAGTCGAGAGGGGGCCGAGGTCGCGACCCTTCACTATCGCGTCACCCGGCGTCGAGCCGGTCGCGCCCTCGTGCTGGTGCGTGGTCGCGTGCGACCCGAGGCGGTGATGCGGGCATTTGCGGCCGAACGGCAGCCGCTGGTCGGCGATGGCGCGGCAGGCGGCTCGCCTGCGACGCGCCTGCTCTTGCACGTACAGCACGTGCAGCTCGGAGCGCGCGAGTTCACGGCGCCCCTGCCCATCGAGTTCGAGAGCTGGCTCAACGGCGCCGCGGAGCGTGCCCCGAGCCGCCTCGCCGAGGCACTGCTCGAGGCGGCCCCAGCGCGTGCGCGGCTCTGGCCGCGCTACCAGGCCTACCGTCTGCTCGGCGAAGACTCGGGGGAGATCGCCGGGCTCACCGTCGAGCGCTACGCCGACCATGCGGTGCTCTCGCTCTCCAGCGAGGCGGCCTGGAACGAGCGCGAACAGCTCGCCGATTGCCTGATGGATCATGGAGCTCGCGGCGTGTATGTGAAGCGCCGCGTGCGCGCCGATCTGCGCGGACAGGATCCGCTGCTACTGGCGCCACCTACACCGCTGCGCGGTAGCCCGGCGCCGGATTCGCTCAGCGTGCGACTCGGGCCGCTGCAGTTCTGGGTCAGCCTCGGCGATGGCCTGTCCACGGGTCTGTTCCTCGACCAGCGCAGCAACTGGGACCGCGTGCGTCGTGGCGCGCGCGGTGTGAGCTTGCTCAATCTGTTTAGCTACACCGGCGCATTCAGCGTGGCTGCGGCGGCGGGCGGCGCCAGGAGCACGGTCAGCGTCGATCTCGCGGGCCGCGCGCTGGGTCGGGCGCGTCAGAACCTGGAGCTCAACGGTCTGTCCGGTCCCGAGCAGCACTTGCTGCGCAGCGACGTGCTCGGGTGGCTCGCGCGCGCTCGGCGCACGGGGCGTCGCTTCGGCTGGATCGTGCTGGACCCGCCCAGCTTCGGGACCCGGGCGCGGGGCGTGCTGCGCGCCGACCGTGACTACCAGGGCCTGGTGGGCGACGCCCTCGGGCTGCTCGAGCCCGGAGGGCGCCTGTTGTGCGTCTCCCATCAGCTCGGCCTGACCGCCGCCGAGCTGAGCGCGCTGGTGCTCGGCGCCTGCCAGGCGGGCGGCCATACTGCCAGCGTGGAGCCGTGGCTCGGCGGCTTTGACGCGCCGAGCCTGCCGGGTGTCAGCGCCACCAAGAGCGTGCTAGCGAGGCTCTCATGAGCCGCAAGCCGCGCGACTATGCCCAGCCCGATCGCTTCACCAAAGCGGCGCGCGCGGCGGGCTATCCGGCGCGCAGCGTCTTCAAGCTGGAGGAGATCCAGCGCCGCTTTCGGATCTTCAAACCCGGGCAGCGCGTGCTGGATCTGGGAGCGGCGCCGGGCTCCTGGACGCTGTACGCGAGCCAGCAGGTGGGTCCGGCAGGGCGCGTGCTCGCCGTGGACCTGTCCGCGATCGCGGAGAGCCTGCCCAGCAACGTCGTGGCTCGCCAGGCGGACGTGATGCTGGCCGGTCGCGCGGAACTCGGCGACCTCGGCCCGTACCAGGTCGTGCTGAGCGACATGGCCCCGCGAACCAGCGGCGCGAAGGCGCGAGACCAGGCGCTCAGCTACGAGCTGTGCCAGCGCGCGGTCGCGCTCACGGACGAGTTGGCGGCGGTGGACTCGCACGTGGTGCTCAAGCTGTTCATGAGCGCCGACTTCAAGACGCTCGAGCGCACGCTGCTCGAGCGCTATGCCGAGTGCAAGAACGTGCGTCCCGAGGCCACGCGCAGCCACAGCATGGAGGTCTTCCTGGTCGGTCTGCGGCGCCGCACGGCGGGTGCGAGCAGCACTGTGGGAACGATTCCAGGCGGAGCCCCCGAGCCAACCAGCTCGCGGACCTGACGCCTCTCGATGCGGCCTGGCATCGCGGTGGAACACCGGGTGGTACACGCGAGCCGGTGGGCGCTGTAGGTCCAGGTGTGCTGCTCGTGCGTCGCCGCAGCCGGGCAGCTGCCGCTGCCACGCGGCGCCCGCCGCGCTGGTTCAGCCTGCGGTCTTTCGCGCCTGAAATCCGCGCAATCCTCGACAAACCCGCGCGGCCAGGGCGTGGCGAGCATTCCTCGGGTTGTTGCAGCAGGCGAATACTTCACGCTCGACGTGGCGACGCATGCCGTTGCTGCGTGTGACGCGACGCGAGGTGGAGTGATGGCGCGCCGTTCTTGGCTGCTGCGCTGAGCAGATCTGACAAGAGTTGCCGGACGCTATCGCCGCGCCCGAGCAGGTGCGGCGCAGCATCTCGCGGCGCTGCCGAGACTGCGCTGACGCGATGCGCGCGACTACACTGGAGCAGTCCGACGTAGACACGGCGAGCCAAGAGAGAACTCTATCTGCTGCGCAGAATACTCGGCACACAAGGCGGCCGTACCCTTGCCGGACACTGGCCGCGCTGTTACGGTTAGCCTGTTCATCCTAGCTTCACGCGAACCGCGGCTGATGGAAGGGAGGAACCATGAAAGCGAACTCCGTAGTGCCCCCGGTGGTATCTAGCGTGGCGATTCATTCCGTAAACGGCAAACTCGTAGCTCACCACAGTGCCAGCCAGCGCGTCGTGCGCGCGCCGCTCGTACCTGGTCTGCTCGGCTGTCTCTGGCTGGTTGCCTGTGGCACCAACGGCAACTTGTTTTTTGATGCTGTTCCCGCGCCGCAGGAGAGCGATCCGATCGAGGTCGCAGGCAGCGGCGACGGGCCGGCGGTCACGCCGGATCCCTCCACCCCAGCACCCGACCCTGGGCCTCCCGGCAGCAGCGAGCCGCTGCCGTCGACGAGTGAGCCTGCGTCGTCCCCGGATCTACCGCTCACGGGTGGGCCAGACCCGGACTCGCAGGCAGGCGAGGGCGATGAGCCCACCAGTGAGCCTAGCGAGGTGCCGCCACCGCCGCCGCACATCGTCGCGGTCTCTCCGGAGGATGGCGCCAACGGCATCACGAATGACGTGGCGATCGTCATCACGTTCAGCGAGCCGATGGACCAGGCGGCCACGGAAGCGGCGTATCAGTCGGAGGGTATCCCTTCCAGCCAGGTCAGCTTTACCTGGAACGAGGCGGGAACCGAGCTGACCATCACGCCGGACGCTCCGCTCGCCTACCCGGTGGGCGCGAGCCTCGGCGACGTCCCGGCTCGGCGCATCAACTTCTTCGTGTCGGCGTCCGCTCGAGACCTGGAGGGGACCGAGCTCGCATCCCCCGAGGAGTTCTCGTTCTCGCTGCTGCGGCAGATCGACACGACGCTCCCGGCGCAGCAGGACCGTGATCTCACGGGCAGCTGGCGCAGCAACGATACCTACGGCCAGGGCGTGTGCGCGCGCAACCAAGAGACGATCTGCGTGGGCGACACGGGCACCGGTGGCGAGCAATACAAGGGCTTCATCAGCTTCGATCTCGGGCCCTTGCCGACCACCATGGCGCGCTTGTCTGCCGCTCGCTTGAACCTGCAGATCACGCAGCGCCCGGGCAATCCCTTCAATGGGCTCGGCGCGCTGGCGCTCGATCACGCCAGCTTTGACGCGATCGGTCCGGACGCCTTTGACGCGGACCCCATCTCCGAGCTGGGCAGCATCGCCAACGCCGGCAACGCCGGCACCGTGCTGCGCGTCGACGTGCGCGACGCGCTCGAGGCCGACATTGGCGAGCGTCCGCTGAGCCAGTTCCGCCTCCAGTTCGAGCAGGTGACCGACGATGACGGCAACGCCGACACGCTGATCTCGACCTGGGACACCCAGAGTATCGACGTCAGCTACCTGATCCCCTAGGGGCCAGCAGCTCTAGTTCCGGGCTCCCCGGTGCCTCCCCGGCGTCCTCGCCAGGGGCTCAGTACGGAGCTTCACCGATGTAGTTGCCCGGTGGGTCGTAGTTGCAAACCCAGATCTCCATGTTGAAGTTGCCGCTCTGGCACGTGGAGTAGCCGCAACCCACCTGCCGCGTGTCGCGCCAGATGATCTGGGTATAGTGACCGCAGCCGGTGCTGTTGAGGTCGTCCGTGCAGGTCTGGTTACAGGTTTCCGTGCCCCGAATCGTGCCGTAGTCCCAGCACGCCTTCTCCGACACCCAGCTGTCGACGGCTTCCTCGGGAGTATAGAAATTAGAGGCCGCGGTCGTCCCGAACGTGGCCAGGTTCTCCCCGTAGCGCTGCTGATCACGGTGCATCAGCGTCCCGCACTGCGTGGAGAGCTCGTCGGCCCACTCCTGGGCGAACTCGGCGAGCTCTTCCGACCAGGTCAGATCGGGCAACGGTGGGTCCTGCATCTCGTCCTGGCGCGCCTCGTTGTGGGCGGCGGTCATGCCGATGAAGACCCCCGTCTCGCCTGTTTCCGTGGGTAGCGTGCTCGTGCTGCCGGCGCCGCCGCCCAGCCCCTGGCCGGAGCCGCCGGTCGAGCTCGAACCACCCGTGACCAGACTGCTGCCGCCGCTGCCCTCGCTGACTCCGCCCGTCGCGCTCGTGCCCGAACCGGTCGAGCCGCCCTGCGCCGTGCCGCCGCCCGCGCCCGCATCCGTCGTGACCCCCTGAACCAGGCCATCGCTACCCCCGGTGGACGCGGTGTCGTCGAGCGGCTCGTCCTCCTCGACGCAAGCGAGCCCGAGCAACCCACAGCACGCCACACAGAGCCACGCCGCGCGAGACCGCA